>JACCDT011154437.1_pt1 | contig 230934 bp, 223 predicted proteins | sample 7446291 | NCBI WGS metagenome assembly JACCDT01 (sample SAMN15323446, study PRJNA562643) | freshwater metagenome | isolation source: river surface water | place: USA:Blue River Watershed | collected 2017-08-17 | reverse complement strand
TGTGTTCATGTGTCACACATGAACACATGACGTCTGACCTCCAGTTTTATTGCTTTTAATTGGGATATACTTTTCACTGAGTGGAAAAGGGAGTGGTATGAAAGCAGTTATTAGGGTTGCTGTTTCGGGGGCTGCTGGGCAGATTGGGTATAGCTTGGTTTTTAGGATTGCAGCAGGTGAGATGTTTGGAATGGATCAGCCTGTTATTCTTCATCTGCTTGAGATTCCTGCTGCAATGCAGGGGTTAGCTGGTGTTTCTATGGAGCTTGATGATTGTGCTTTTCCGTTATTAGAGGGTATTGTAATCGGCTCTGATCCTTTCCAAGTGTTTGATGGTGTTGATTATGCGGTATTAGTGGGGGCGAAGCCTCGTGGAAAGGGAATGGAGAGGAGGGATCTTTTAGAGGGCAATGCCAAGATTTTTGCAGAGCAGGGAAAAGCCTTGAATCGAAAAGGTGTCAGGGTACTTGTTGTGGGTAATCCTGCAAATACCAACGCTTTAGTTCTAGCTCATAATGCAAAAAACTTACCAAGAGAAAATATTCGATCTATGATGCGACTCGATCAGAATAGAGCAATCACTCAGCTTGCAAAGAAGGCGGGCGTACCTATTAAGGATGTAAAGCGCGTGTCTGTGTATGGAAATCATTCTCCTACAATGGTTCCTGACTATTGTAATGCACTAATTAGTGGAAAAAAAGCCGAGGAAGTGATTTTTGATAAGGTGTGGTTACAAGGTGAATTTATTAAAATGGTGAAGACAAGAGGGACTCAAATTATTGATACAAGAGGCCTTTCGTCTGCCGCATCTGCTGCTAACGCAGCGATTCAATCTATTCGTGATTGGGTATTTCCAACTCCTTTGGATGACCTTTTCTCAGCGGGAATCTATTTGCCTGATAAGGATCTATTTTTTGGGGCAGCTCTTCAAAATCAGAGAATTGTCGCTAATTTACATTTAGATGCATTTTTGCAGGAAAAGTTAAAAGAGACAGAAGTGGAACTTATACAAGAAAGGGAAGCTGTAAAGGAGTATCTATGACAAAGGTTCTTTTTGAGGTTACGGATGAAAATTTGGAGACAGGTCTTCGGGGAGTTCCAGTTGGTTATTGTACTACATCGCAAGTCGATCCGGAACTAGGGCTTCATTATCGTGGCAAGCCTGTAAAGGATTTTGCAAATAGCAATCCAGAAGAGGTAATATGTTTGCTGATGAATGGGAATTTAGATGGGCTAAAGAATTTTTCGAATGAACTTAAAAAGCACGCGCATCTTGATCCAAGAGTTCGAGAGCATATATGTAAGCTCCCCAAAGAGAGCCATCCCATGAAGCTTTTAATCGCAGCATTAACCATACTCGCAACTTTTGAATCTAAGGGAAACTATTTAGATGATTGTATGGGGGTTATTGCAAAAATTCCTGAAGTTGCCGCCATACTTATCAATTATCATGCAGGATGGGGGGAAACTCCTGCCTCAAATCCAAATCTCGGCTATATCGAAAACTTTTGTCACATGCTTAAGGTTCCCAGCTTAAAAGATCAAAAACTCTTTATAAAAGTGATGCGACTCTTTAATATTCTCCATTACGACCATGGCGGTGGTAATCTCTCAACTTTTGTTGGTAAAGCCGTAGCTTCTGCTCATGAAGATATGTACGCCTCACTTGCAGCAAGCATGTGCGCTCTGGATGGCCCTCTTCACGGCAGAGCAAATCAGGAATGCCTTGCTTTTTTAAAAGAAATTCATAGGGAGCTTGGCGATGCAGTTACAGCAGAAGAGATTGAGTCTTTTGTAAGGAAGCGCCTTGAAAAAGGAAAGCTAATGTACGGTTTTGGGCATGCGGTTTTAAGAAAGGAGGATACAAGAGCTACGCTCTTATGTGATATCGGAGAGAAATATTTTTCTGCTGATCCTATCGTAAGGATTGGTCTTCTTTTGCGTGAAAGAGCGCCTAAGGTGCTTTCAGAAAATCCTAAAATTCAAAATCCTTATGCTAACGTGGATCTTATGTCGGGAGCAATTTTATCTGCGGCAGGTTTTCCCTATCCAAACTACTTCACACTTCTTTTTGGGCTTTCTCGAATAGTGGGTATTGCAAGGCAAATTGTGTATGAGCGAAATGAGGCACGCGGTGGTAAGGGAACTCCCATCATTCGTCCGAAATACCTCTACAAAGCGGCATAATTGATCTGAGGGGGGTAATTAGAGGTGGTTTATTTTCATGGTTAAAAAGCTGACGGCCTTTTAGGGGCCGCATCCTGCGCCTCTTGGATATGATTCTTCAGAAGCCAGCATGAATGCCTGAAACATTACATCTGCTATTTCCGCTTGTGCTGTCATAGCAATCTGGGATAGCTTAGAAAGTGTTGGGGAGACTGTGATTGCAAATTGTGCATTTAATAATTCGGGGTTACCCAAGAACAGTCTAGCATAAATCTCGCTCATTTTTAAAGTTGTGCTAATGAATGTGGTTCTAATGCTCTCCCTCATCTCTTTTTGTCCTAATTCAATTCCAATGATAGTGCTTGTGGCAAATATCTGAGCGCTTTCAGTAGAACCTCCAGATGCGGAAAAACCCGACTCTAAAGCTCTAGACATACTGGAATGAACCTCAGGATGAAGGGGTTCAGCAGCAATGGAAAGTTGCTTGTAGGCAATATAAACTGTCTTGATCGTTTTTGAATCGGGAGCTGTATCAGTTTGAAAAAAACCAGCTTCTCGCAGTTCAGTTAAAGCCAATTGAATAGATGCGTTCAGAGCTTTAGTTGACATAGATAGAGTTTCAGGAAAAGTAAATCCTTCAGTATACTTAAGATCAGGGGAATGGCTACCAAAACGTGGTGTGGGTGATGAGCTCATTTAAAAATCCTTTTTAATTATAACATTATACAGTATTAGCAATTAATTTCCACATTTTATTGTGTTGCAAGTCTCATTTTATGAATGAGATGTTGTAGGCTAATAAACCCCTTTTCTCCCATTTCCAGCGCCTGCTTTTGGCTTTCCTTTCCCTCGAACCGCGGTCTCCCAGCCATCCTCGTCATCAGGGGAACCTTTTGAAACTGTCGCGCTTGCATGAGCTCCAGCTCCAGCTCCAGCTCCAGCACCAGCTCCAGCACCAGCTCCAGCTCCAGCTCCAGCTCCAGCTCCAGCTATTGCGCGAACCGCATCCATTGCGCCGGCTGTTGCAGTCATAAAGGCTCCGCCTAATCCAGGTGGTCCCATCATTGCTCTTGAGGCGCGATGCGCTAATCTTGCGGTGCGGCTAAGATGTTCACTTTTCTTTGCGTCCATTTCTTTTGCCCGACTGACATCTTCTGGCTTTAAACCACTCTCTCGGAGGGCCTTTGCTTCTTCTGTGCTCCATTCTAATTCATGAGGAAGGGGGGCTCCTTCAAGGGTTGTTCCTGCTAAAAAAGCTCTAAATTCACGGTTTGTAAAATCTTCAGTTCTAAATTCTCTTGTGCATTCATTAAGTTGTGATAAAGTCATAGGGTCTTTCCCCGCTGCAGTTTCCGGTAGCATTTTAAATATATAGCCATTTATGGGAATCAAATGAGGTGGCGTTATTTGTACTAATCCACCTGCACGCATTTGAGCTAGTTCTCTGCCGGTCAATTTTAGTCTGCGGTCAGCGCGATTCCAAAGGGGCGGGCAAGCAGTTTTAAGGCGAGTAGCTGAATCTACAATGCTACTATCTGGATGTAAACAGGTATTAGGTGTTATACCACCCGTTATATGGTATGCAAGATGTCTATGCAGGATTCCAAGCATGAAAGAATCGTTTTTTAAAACACAAAAATTTCCCGTACATAAAATTCCACCACATCCTATTTCAGTCTTTCTTCTGTCTATTTTATGGGGAAGTACATCTGAACTATCATATACTATGCCAAAGTTAGTAAGAACATCTTTGCCAGTTGATTGCCTAATTCCATCGTCACCGATTACTGCAGGTAGCTTTGATTTAAATGCGCGGGAATAAATTAAAAAGCATTCTTCAAGTAATTTCATCCTGAAAGGATTAAGAATAGGATCAGTTGTATCTTTAATTATATCGGAAAAAACGCTTGTTTTTTTGTAGTTTTCCCTTATACGGACAATAGTAATTTGAGTATGTGTATCATAGTACCAAGCTCGTGATTCTATTTCTGCAGTACGAATCACTGCTGCGAATTGAGCTTTAAATTTGTCTTTATCTAATGGAAGTGGAGTGGGGCTTAACCTAGGTGAAACTAGGGAAGGTGGGAGAGGTGCTGATGAAACTGATTGTGACATATAAAGTCGCCTTTGTTATTATGTTAAATAATATTTGCCTCGTATTATAATCAGCCTGCATAAATAAGTCAAATTGTAATGTGCTTAAAAAAATACATATAAAAATGAAAATTGCGTTTTATGCTGATATAGAGTACAAATGTAGAGTATGACATTTCAAGAAATGGAAGAGATATTTAATAGAGCTTGGCGGCACGCTTTTTCAAGAAAAAAGTTTATGCTAGTTTTTGCAAGTCTCTTAGCATGTGGTGTTTTAGTTGTTTTTTGTAAGACGCTTTCGGTTGCTGCAGGACCGTGGGTTGTGATGAGTATGTCTTTTTTGCCGGTATTTTTATGTACAGGTGTGATGCTCGGAACAGGTGTTTTATTAAGTAGGCTCTACTATCACGAAATTAAAGGAAATAATATACAATTTCGAAAGCTTTTAGTCGACTCATTTGAAGTGTTTATGGGTGCTGCTTATTTATCACTACCGATGGCTTTAGGTTATCTCCTTTTGTGGGTTTTAATGGGAATCTTTTTTTTATTAAAATCACTACCAATGGTCGGTGAGGGGATCGGTATTTTGCTTTCATTTGGTCCATTTTTGCTCGTTTTAGCCTCTTTATTACTGGGGTTTTTTAGTCTTCTTGTTCTGTTTTATGCAACTCCGCATATTGCTTTGAAGAAACAGATGCAATTTCATATTGTTGAGGAAATACTTGATCGGTTACGAGTAAGCCCTTTTTCAAATATTTTATTACTTGTTGTTGGGGTGAGCCCTTTATTCGTATGCGTAGGCTTTTTGACTGTTGCAGCATTGTTAACAGGAATTAGTTATGTGACTGCTAAAGCAGTGTTAGGGGTTTCCTTGCAGTGGTTTTTTATTATGATTCCATTTTCTTTGATTATGACCCCGTTTGTTGTTTTCTTTTTTAATTTTTCTACAGAGAGCTTTGGGCTGTTTTCTAGAAGAGTTCGAAAAGGTAAACTTGCTGAGGAAGAATGCGCATCGCAGTTGTAGGGTCAGGTCTTGCTGGTCTTGGCGCAACTTATTTTCTTCTTAAAAAAGGGCATTCTGTAACTTTATTTGATGAAGGTGAGGTTGGTGGAGGCGCTTCTGGCATACCGATTGGTCTTTGTCACCCCTATCTCGGAAGGAGCGGAAAGCCATCTAAGTTTTCGCATGAGGCCCTTTTAGTTACTAGGGAATTACTTGACGTTGCCGAAAAGTTTTCCGGAAAAAAATTAGCTGACAGGGGCGGAATTCTCCGTACAGATTGGATCCCGCTCGAGTGGTATCCCGATTTAGAGCAAGTCGATGCTGGAATTTTGATCAAGTCGGGGATGACATTTTTTTTAAAAGAGTATGTTGAGGCTTTGTATGCATCGTTTCAAAGTGTCACTTTAATAAAAAGAAAGATTTCCTCTGAAGAAGAGCTCTCTGAATATGATAGAATCATTTTTACATGCGGCTCAGGGATGAAAGATTTAGGGTTTTTGCTGCCTATGACCTATGTAAAAGGGCAGGTTTTAATTGGAACATCTAAGGATTCTCATCAAAATACAATAATGAAAGAAAGGGGGCATCTGTCTCCTATGAGAGATGGGCGCGTGCAACTTGGATCAACTTACGAACATCATTATAGTTCCAGAGAGCCGGTTATAGAAATTGCAATAAAAGATCTTTCTAAAAAAATAAATGCGTTTTTTCCAAATAAGGAAGATTTTGCTTCTCTTGAGTGCAAAGCTGGAATTAGGGCGTGTGTAAAGGATGGGTATTTACCAATAGTGATGAAAGTTAGTGAAAAAGCCTTTGTTTTTACAGGGCTTGGGTCAAGAGGTCTTCTCTATCATGCATACTATGGACGTCATTTAGTGGATCTGATATCATAATTTAATGAAATTTTTGTTTTTGGGTACAGGCGCCTCATCAGGTGTTCCGGTTGTAGGTTGCAGTTGCTCAATTTGTAAAAGTACAGATTTAAGAAATCAGAGATTAAGGTCGTGTGGACTTTTATCGAATGGGTATAAACAATATCTTATTGATGTTTCTCCGGATATTCGGTTTGTCGCTCTTAAGTATAAAATTACAGAGATAGATGGGGTTTTTTTAACCCATCCTCATGAAGATCATATTGGTGGAATCAATGACCTAAGACCATTTTCCTACTTAAATCATAATAGGAAAATTCCGCTTGTGTTATCAGAGACTACTAATAATATGTTGAATATAAGGTTTGACTATCTTGCTGACCGTTTTGAAAAAGGCGTGCTAGAAGGGGAGATGGGACAAATATTTATGGATGATTTGGAAGTAAGGTATTTTACCTATAGCCAAGAAGGATTGAAGGTAAATGGATTTCGCTTTGATAAATTTGCTTATGTTACCGATATTAAAGATTATGCAGAAGCAATTTTTGCTGATTTGGATGGGGTTGAAACGCTTGTTTTAGGCGCAATCAACGAAAAAGATTCGCGTATGCATTTTTCTATTAGCGAAGCATGCGCTTTTAAGGCTAAAATAAAAAGTGTGAAGGTGTGTTATTTGACGCACCTTTCGCATGATGTAGATTATGAAACGCTTAGCAAAGTGCTCCCAATGGGAATGCAGCTAGCTTATGATGGGTTGGAAATAAATGTCTGAAATCGAAGAAAATCAGCAAGAGCGGTATGACTTAACCGAAGTAAAAACAGTAGCGCTCGTTGGAGTATTTAAATCCGGCAAGCCAACTGATTATTGTATGGAATGTTTAGCGGAATTAGAATCTCTTGCTGAAACTTATGGCTTTGAAACTAAGAAGGTTTTTGCCTGTCCGATTAAAGCATATACTGCAGCGACTTACATTGGAAAAGGGAAGGCAGATGAAATTGGCAAATTCATGGAAGCTGAAGGTATTGATGCCGTTATATTTGATGATGAAATTTCGCCTAATCAGCAGAAGAACTTAGAGGAGATTATAAAAAGGCCGGTTCTTGATAGAACAGAGCTTATCCTTGAAGTATTCGGAGCTAGAGCAGAAACGAAAGAAGCTATGCTTCAGATTGAGCTTGCAAAAGTTAGATATCAATTGCCCAGGCTAAAAGGGATGTGGACGCATTTGTCTAGGCAAAAGACGGGCGGGGGAGCAGGTGGGGGTGGTACCGCGTCTTTAAGAGGCGAGGGCGAGAAGCAAATTGAAATTGATAAGCGAATCTTGAAGGACAGGGTTAATATCCTCGAAAAAGAGATTAAGGAAATTAAATCCCAAAGGGAAGTTGAAAGGAGAGCTCGGATTCGAACAAATACTCCAACATTTGCAATTGTTGGTTATACAAATGCGGGTAAATCAACCCTATTAAATGCCCTTACTGGAGCAAGTGTATTAGTAGAAGATAAGTTATTTGCAACCCTTGATCCTACGGCGAGAAAATTTACCCTACCCAATAAACAAGGTATAGTTCTTGTTGATACTGTTGGGTTTATCCGTAAATTGCCACATACATTGGTTACAGCATTCAGAAGTACATTAGAGGAGGCAGCATTTACCGATATTTTATTGCACGTTGTGGATGTTTCGCACTCAGCAGCAATTGATCAAGCACAGACCACTATGAAAGTTTTGGAGGAGATTGGTGTTAAGAATAAGCCTGTGATAACACTATTTAATAAAGTAGATAAGTGTGAATCAGATGAAGTTATGACAAAGTTACGTCTAATCTATCCAAAAACTGTGCGCATATCTGCAACAAATAGAACAGGGTTTGAAGATCTTATTGAAATGATGATTTCTGAAATTGCAAAACTCCGCAAAGTTGTTAAGCTTCGCATTCCGCAAAGTCATTACGCTTTGACAAGTGAACTGATGAAAGCAGGGCGGGTAATTTTTTCTGATTATGAAGATAATGATGTTTTATTAGAAATTGAGATTCCTGCCGAACTTGACCATAAGGTAATTCCCTTTTATGATGAACATACCTCTAGAGGAGAGGCCTAGAGAGCGTCTCCTCCAATTTGGTGTGAACTCGCTGAAGGTGTCCGAACTCCTTGCGATTATTTTGGGGAATGGTACAAAAGGTGCCTCTGCAAGCGCGCTTGGAGAGCAGTTGCTCATGCGATTTGGGCGTCTAGAGGCTCTTGTCGACGCTTCCATTCCAGAACTCATGCAAATAAAAGGAATTGGGCAAACAAAAGCAATTGAGCTTAAAGCCGCCTTTGGCCTTGCTAAAAGACTTCTTGCTGCAACCGATCTTGAAAAAAAATCTATTTCTTCTTCTTCTGAAGCATTTGCCGCTCTTGCGGAACTATTCTTTCGAGAGAAACAAGAGATTTTGGTGATACTTTTGCTAGACCCTAAACTTCGCCCCATACATAAAGAAGTTATTGGTAGGGGTACGCTTACTGAAGTTCTTCTCCACCCGCGCGAAGTCTTTGCGCCAGCCCTACATCAAAGAGCTTCTAAGCTTATTTTGGCTCATAACCATCCAAGTGGCGATCACACGCCCTCAAAAGATGATATTAAATGGACAAAGCTTCTTAAAGCCACAGGAGAAATACTAGGTATCCCTCTTGCAGACCATCTCATCTTTGCGGGAAATACCTACTATTCTTTTCGTGACAATAACCTTCTCTAGCCTGAATTTCTCACAAAAACTAGAAAATTCGGCGCAATCTGTCACCTCATTTTTTTGTAAATTATTGCTCGCTTTATCGATAGAGATAATATTCTCGCAATATTTTCCAAAAATCTAAGAGACTGAATTCAAAGCAAAGACGCGAAGAAACAAAGGCACAAAGAAAGAAAAGGATTTTTTATCCTTATTCGTAGGGTTGGCTTAATCTCGATTGCATTTCTGCAATAAGTTGCATGCTAAGTTGGCAGCATCTAACTTGAATGGGCGCTAATACTTTATTTTTCATATAGATAGAGTACATGTGGATTGCTGCTGTACTTGCAAGTATCGGACAAAGTATTTGATGGTGTTTATAAGCAAAAAAAAACTAACTACAAAAATGTAGTTAGCAATTTTTTTTAATGAATTTATTTTCGCAATTGTAGAATTCAGCAATTCTAGTTTATGGTTTACCGCTGATAATTGCTGTGAAGTTTCTTCTGTTTCGGATTCAAAGGTTTTTTTCAAGTAGCAGTAAGTTGAATCCGGTATGGAATCCATTCTTTTACTCAGGAATAATTTGTGTTGCTTGAACAAGTTCTTGTGCGGGTTTCGGAGTAGCGCAGTCAAAATTAATTTTGACTTGCTGGATGATTCCAGAGGCAATCATTTGTACAGAGATAAGGCACATGAGAAGACCGCCGAAGCGCTCGAAGGCTATTAATCCTTTTTCTCCGATAATATTTCTAATGTAAGAGGCTGCTAAGAGAAGAATGAGCGATGGGAACCATGCTAGGAAGATGATCAGTGAAATTTTCCAGGTTACATCAAATTGAGTGCCATAAAGCATTACTGCTGATATGCTTCCGGGGCCTGCCATTCCTGGTATAGCTATAGGAACAATCATGGGCTCCATAGGAGATGCTACTTGAGCTTCAGCTGTGTGCTTTGGAAAAACCATTGTAAGGGCAACAATAAAGAGAAGGACTCCTCCGGCAATACCAATAATTCCTTTGGTGATTCCGAGAAAATTCATTACGTTTTCCCCAAAAAAACCAAATAGGAATAGTATGCCTAAAGCGATGACCATTTCTCTTATTAAAATAATTTTTTGACGTCTTGGTGTAAATGGCTTTAAAAGCGCTATATAAAATCCAAGATTACCTAGGATGTTATACACAAGAAAGAGGGAAAATGCAGCTGCAAAAATTGTCATAGCTTAAGTATAGAAAATTGACTCTTTTATTTAAAGCGGATTGTGTAATAAAATGGCAGCATGATAAAAATAGCCGATCGATTTAGACCTTTTTCTCACGCGCCTGGAGCCATGTGCATGATTCCGCAAAGTAGCTGGGCTGCTTGCGCTTATCCAACAGAAATTACAGTTTTTTGTGATGAACAAAACTACATATTAAACCTTAGACTCACAGGACCTGTTGAGGGTTTTACACTACAGCAAGACCTTGAAAGGAATGTTGTTTCTGTTTTTGGACGCGCAAAAGAAGGTTATTTTAATTTTGAAATTTCGCATAGAGAATCAATTATTGTAATCACTCTTAAAAGGGGGGATTCGATTCCTTATGAATTTAATGGTAAAAGTGGAGTTCTTAAAAGGAATGATTTTTTAGAAATTCAAGTAGAGAAGGCTTTTCCTTTAATTCACATAGAAAGACTCTCTCTTGGAATGAATAAAAAACTGGATTGGGACTTAGTTTCTAAAAGAGGTGATCTGAGAGAAATTCTTCCATCGCTTTTTTTCTTAGGTCAAAAGGTTTCTTCCAGAACTGTTCCCCTCCCTCATCAGGAGCTCTTAACATTTATAAAAAACCATTTTCATCACATTCTTCTTCCAAAAAGAATAGTTGAAAAGCGTTTAGGATTAGTTTCAGAAGATATTTTACCGGAGATCTCTTTTTCTGCTATTATTTTTCAAACTTATAGCTTAATTCGCGCCCTTTTTATCGATGAGACTGAAAATGAGGTGTCGATTCTTCCAAACCTGCCTAAAGAATTTGTTTTTGGTCGTATATTAGGGCTTAAAACTTCAAAAGCAATCATCGATATTGAATGGTCAAAACGAAAGCTCCATAAAGTGCGAATCACACCTACACAAGACGGTGCTCTTCAGATTAAATGGCCTCATAATATTAACACGTTTCGTCAAAAAGGGTGCCCGCGAAAAAAAGGTGTAATAAGCTCCTTCAAGGACGAAATTCAACTGACTGCTGGTCAAGTAATTTTTCTCGATAGATTTCAAGTGTAGTCTAATTTCCTCACTTATTATCAGTGTGTTGCAAATCTTTTGATATGGCATTCTGCCGCCGAAAAAGCCAAAGTGATTATCGAATAGTAGTGCAAAAGAGCTTTGATTTAGTTGAGCGCAATTAAAATATTGCGCTTTTTGCAAGGTAAGGGTATGTAACAGATAGATTCAATTATCTGTGTGTATTTTTTTATGACTCAAAAAACAGCTGCCTTACGTGATGAAGTATCGTTATTAATCAGTGGTTCTCATCCAAATCCGCATAGGTTTTTGGGATTACATGATGGTGAGATGGGTGAAAAAGTTATTCGGATTTGGGCCCCTCGGAAAAATGATCTTTCATTTGAGTATTTAGGTGAAATTGTTCCTCTGACTCTTTCGGATCCAATGGGACTTTTTACGTACCATGTTCCAAACTCTATCGAAAAAACTGATTACCGTGTATTTCATCTTGATGGAGCTCTTGCATATGATCCTTATGCATTTATCCCGACAGTTTCTTTTGTCGACGCTCATTTGCTTCACAAGGGGGTTCATTATGGTATCTATGACATTCTTGGAGCTCATCCAATTGATCATGAGGGTGTTAATGGTGTTAAATTTGCTGTGTGGGCGCCACATGCAAAGTCTGTAGCATTAATTGGGGATTGCAATCATTGGAAAGAGCACACGAGTCCGATGCGTCAGATTGGTGAAAGTGGTATCTGGGAGCTTTTTATTCCAGGTGATCGGAAGGGGATGCTTTATAAGTTTGCCATTCGAACGGCCTATGGAAATGTATTTTTTAAGACGGATCCCTATGCGAATCAATTTCAATTCAGACCGAATAATGCAGCTGTTGTAACCAGTACGGATCAATTTTGCTTTAGAGATCATGAATGGATGCAAAAAAGAATTCGAACTTCTGCTCTTGATGGACCTATGAATATTTATGAAGTCCATTTAGGTTCTTGGATGAAAAAAGGGGATCAATTTTTAAATTATAGGGAACTTGCAGGCGAGCTTGTCCCTTATATGAAAGAGATGGGATATACGCATGTGGAGCTTTTGCCAATAATGGAGCATCCGCTTGATGAATCATGGGGCTATCAGACAACAGGTTACTTTGCCCCAACAAGTAGATTTGGCGCTCTTGAAGATTTTCAGTACTTTGTGAATCACTTGCATATGCATCACTTGGGAGTCATTTTAGATTGGTCTCCTGCCCATTTTCCAGATGATGAGTTTGCCCTTTCTTATTTTGACGGTACGCACCTTTATGAAAAGGATCATCCTGTAATGGGAAGACATCCTGAGTGGAACACGAGAATATTTAATTACGGTCGCAAGGAAGTGACGAATTTTTTAATCGCAAGCGCTCTATTTTGGTTTGATAAAATGCATGTTGATGGCCTTAGAGTGGATGCCGTACAGTCATTACTTTACTTGGATTATGGTCGTCATGATGGGTATTGGATGCCGAATGCGCTTGGCGGGAAAGAAAATTTAGAGGCAATTGAATTTCTTAAGCATTTGAATTCAATTGTGCATCAAAAATTCCCAGGCGTACTGATGATTGCTGAAGATGCATCTTTATATACAGGCGTTACAAAGCCTCTTGAGTGGGGTGGTCTTGGATTTGACATGAAATGGGGTATCGGTTGGATGAATGATACGCTTAAATTTATGAAAACCGATCCGATATTTCGAAAGCATCACCACCATGAGTTGACAAAGAGTTTTACTTATGGTTTTAGTGAAAGATTTTTGCTTCCCATTTCTCATGATGAGGTGGTTCATGGAAAAGGGTCATTTTTTGAAAAAATGCCGCTTGATGAGTGGAATAAATTTTGTCAAATGAGGCTTTACTATAGTGCAGCCCTATCTCATCCCGGTAAGAACTTATTTTTTATGGGGTATGAACTAGCAGAGTGGCGGGAATGGAATTGTAAGGGTAGTCTTGATTGGAACTTGCTTCTTCATCCTGAGCGGAGAAAATGGAAACGGTTTGTTAGAGAGATGAACCACTTTTATTTATCACATCCAGCTCTTTGGCAAATTGATTTTGACCACAAAGGATTTGCTTGGATTGACTACAAAGATTATAATCACTCTGTCATTAGTTATATTAGGCAGGGGATCTCTTCAAGACTTGTTTGCGTTCATAACTATACGCAGGCGTGGTTTGATGAGTATATCATTTACCTCCACAATGTGAAGTCGGTTTACGAAGTTTTAAATAGCGACGATGAACGTTATGGGGGATCGGGTAGAGTGAATACGGAAATTCACATTCTCGAAGATAAAAGCGGATTTTGTATTAAAATGCCCGCCCTAGCCACAATGTTTTTTGAGGTGGTGTTTGAAGGTGAGGACAAAGGATGAGTATAATCGCTTAGTAGAAGAGGCAAAAAGTCATGATGTGCTTTATTACAAGGAAGCTAAGCCTCTTGTTAGTGATTATGAATATGATAGGCTTATCAAGTCTATTGAAGGTATAGAAAGGGACCATCCTGAATGGATCCATTCTGATTCACCTACACAAAAAGTTTCTAGTGATATTCAGACGGGATTTAAGCAAGTTACTCATAGTAGGCCCATGCTTTCTCTCATGAATACCTATTCAGAAGATGAACTTACCGATTTTGTGAAGCGAATGGAGAAAATTCTAGGTGAGAGTGATTTTGCATTTACAACGGAATTGAAAATTGATGGGATTGCCGCATCAATTCGGTATGAAAAGGGAAAGTTTGTTCAGGCGGTCACAAGAGGCGATGGTAAGAAGGGAGATGATGTCACAGAGAATGTCAGAACAATAAAAGCTCTTCCGCATGAACTAAAAGGAGATCACATCCCTGATGTGTTAGAGCTCCGAGGTGAAGTGTTTATGCCGCTCGAAGTATTTCGTAAGCTAAATGATGAGAAATTGGATGCCGGAGAGGATGTTTATGCAAACCCGCGAAATGCTGCAGCAGGCTCCTTAAAATTGCTAGACGCACGGGAGACTCAAGAAAGAGATCTCACAATTTTGATTTATGATGTGGTTGATGGGGATTTGGAGAGGCAATCAGAAGTTGCCAGTTATTTGAAAAAGTTTGGTCTTCCGGTTTTCACAAAAGAGCAGAGCAGAGTTTGTAAAAATGTGTCCGAAATATTAAATTTTGCGCATGATATTGAGGTAAAACGGCGCTCATTTCCGTTTGAGATTGACGGCATAGTTATTAAATTAGACGATCTAGAAAAACGCGAAGAAATTGGATATACGGGAAAAAGTCCTAGGTGGGCAGTTGCCTATAAATTTGCTCCCGAGCAGGCAATTACAAAGGTTGAAGATATTACCGTACAAGTGGGTAGAACAGGAGTGCTTACACCGGTTGCTGAGCTAACACCTGTAAAATTAGCGGGCAGCACGATTGCAAGAGCTACCTTGCACAATCAGGATGAAGTTGATCGGAAAGACATTCGCATTGGTGATACGGTAATTATAGAAAAAGGTGGCGATGTGATTCCAAAAGTTGTCTCTGTAGATCTGACTAAGCGGAGTTCTGATGCTAAAAAGTGGCTCATGCCTAAAGAGTGCCCCAGCTGTGGCAGTAAAACTGTTCATATAGAAGGTGAGGTTGCTGTTCGCTGTACTAGCCATGCATGCGGCGCTAAAAATCTGAAAAAAATTGTTTTCTTTGCGGCAAAAGATGCTATGGATATTGATCATCTCGGGGAAAAAGTGATTGAAAAACTCGTTAATGCTGGTTTTGTCAAAACGATCTCAGATATATATAAATTAACAGATGTGCAACTAGCTAGCATAGATGGATTTAAGGAAAAAACCGTCAAAAATATAGTTGCAAGCATTGAGAAGTCGAAAGATACAACCTTAGCAAGATTTATTTTCGCTCTAGGGATTAAACATATTGGCGAAATTGCTGCCGAAACCATTGCGGAAACAGCAAGCGATATAGAAACCTTTTTGCAATTAACTGAAGAAAAGCTTTTAGAAATTGACGGAATAGGAACTGTTGTTGCTCAGTCTGTCATTGAGTTTCTTGAAAACAAAGACAATATTGACGAGATAAAAGAGCTTCTAAGACTCGGAGTTACTCCAAAAGGGCGCATAAAAATTGATCACCCTTTTGCGGGCAAAACTTTTGTATTAACAGGAACGTTAGTAAAGTATGGAAGGTCAGAGGCTGCAGAGCTTATCAAGGAGCGAGGCGGTAAAGTTTCTAATTCTGTTGGCCCTGGTACGGATTACCTAGTAGCAGGTGGAGATGCCGGCTCAAAGCTTGCTAAGGCAGGGAAGCTAGGTATTATTATTTTAGATGAAGCGAAGTTTATAGAATTGTGCCAATAAGAGTTTGGTGGTTAAAGCTATGTGGGGTAACCATAACAAGTGATCCAATTAAAGAGTCAGGGCCTTCGGTGATTACCTTTTTCCAACATCTCGTGCGGCCTTTTAGCTGGCCTGTTTTGCTTCTTTTTTCAATAAGTACTTCTACAGGAGTGCCAAGCATGCCCGCTCTTTCAGTGGCGGCTTGCTCATTATGAAGATTGAAAAGTCGCTGATGACGTTCTTCCTTAACTGATTCCGGGACGTCATCTTTCCATCGCATAGCGGGCGTTCCTTGTCTAGCGCTAAACGAATATATAAAAGCAACTGAGTAAGGGATTTGCTTAAACACTTCAAAAGTTTCTTCAAAGTCTTCGTCTGTTTCTGTTGGGAAACCAACTATGATGTCAGTTCCGAGGGAGGCGTTTGGGACAATTTCTTTGAGGAGCGCTACTTTTTCAAAGTATTCTTCCTTTGTATAAATGCGATGCATTTTCTTTAAAATACGATTCGAGCCTGCTTGGATAGGGAAATGAACGAATTCGCAAACGGATGGAAGATCGCGAATTGCAAACATTAAATCTTTTGTAATATCGACTGGGTGACTTGTGAGAAAGCGAATTCTTTCGATCCCATCTATTTTATCAAGCTTGTAAAGAAGGTCGTGGAAAAGAACATTAGATTCCCTGTTATCTTTTCCGTAACTGTTAACGTTTTGTCCAAGCAAAGTAATTTCTTTATATCCCTTGTCGGCAAGCATTCGGACTTCAGTAAGGATGTCGTCATGAGGTCTTGAAACTTCTTTACCCCTTGTATAGGGGACTACGCAATAAGTGCAAAATTTATCACATCCCCGAATGATTGAGACGTGAGCTTTAATATTGTCATCCCTTTTTGCAGCAAGATAGTCTAAGTTTTCTTCAAAGGCGCTATCAGTTCTAAGGGTCTGCTTTTCGGTATGAATCACATCATTGAGCACTTCATTTAAATCAGCTATATTATTAGTTCCAAGGACAAAATTGACATGAGGGACTTTTTTAAAGATTGCCTCTTTCTTTGCAACCGCCATGCAGCCAGTGACTCCAATAATTGGCCTTTTCCCCTTAGCTCTTCCTAAAAGTCCAAGTTTTCCCATAACCTTTCTTTCAGCAAGATCCCGAATGGAACAGGTGTTATAGATCAAAAGATCGGCTAAATCTTCTTCATGGACGCGTGTAAGCCCTCTTTGAATCAGCTGACCGACCATAATTTCTGAGTCGAGCTCGTTCATTTGGCAACCATAAGTGCGGAGAAAAAATGTTTTTGGTTCCTCTAGCATAGGAGAAGCATTCTATCAAAATCCTTTAAATTAAGAAAAGAAATAAAGAGAAATTCACCGCAGAGCCGCAGAGGGCGCAGAGGTCGCAGAGAGTAAAAAAACAAAGAAGGAGAGAAGAAGATATTGTTTTTTTCTATTTGCTCTCTCTGAGATCTCCGCGTTCTCTGCGACTCTGCGGTGAATCTTTTTTTTAGGGAAATTTTTGGGTTTCGAAATTAGTGCTTGGCAAATATGGGGTAAGTCGTGTATTCTCTATCTCAATTTTTAAATGTTGAAAGGTGTAGAAATGTCATTGCAAGGTAAGCAGCCAACGAAATTTTTTAAAACGAACCGCCAAGAAATGAATTGGTATGTTTTCGATGCCAAAGGCAAGACTTTAGGTAGACTTGCGTCTGAGATCGTAAAGGTTCTCAAGGGAAAGCATAAGCCAACTTACACTCCTAATATGGACTGTGGTGATGGTGTTATTGTTGTTAACGCAAAACAAGTTAAGATTTCAGGTTCAAAAGAGGCTCAAAAAGTTTATCACAGATACTCTGGATATCCTGGTGGACTTAAAGAAATTCCCTACCGTATGATGAAAGATAGACATCCGGAAAGAATTGTTGAGCTTGCTGTAAAAGGTATGATGCCAACTAGAACGCCGCTTGGACGCCAAATGCTTAAAAAACTTCGCGTTTATGCAGATGATAAACATGAAATGATTGCACAACAACCAATCGCAGCAGGAAATTAAGGGGTAGATGATGAAAAAAAGTGTAAATATTGCTCTAGCAACTGGAAGAAGAAAGACTGCTGTAGCTCGAATCTATATGAGAAAAGGTGCTGGCAAAATTACTGTAAATGGTAAAGATGCAGAAAGCTACTTCCCTTTAGATCTTCAAAGACAACTGATCAAAGCGCCGCTTGTTGCTTGCAATATAGAAGGTGTTGATCTTATCATTAATGTTAGGGGTGGTGGTTTAGAAGGGCAAGCAGTTGCTGTTCGTCACGCACTTTCAAGAGCTTTAGTAAAAGCTGATGAAGATAGACGTCCTGTTCTTAAAGAGAAAGGTTTCCTAACACGTGACCCAAGAAAGAGAGAGCGTAAGAAGTACGGTCAGCCTGGCGCACGTAAACGCTTCCAATTCTGTAAACGATAGAAATATCATATCTGAAAAGAGATTGAATTTACAAAGAGAAGACAATTTTTTAAAAAAAATTGTCTTCTCTTTTTTTATACTCTTGAAAAACCTGGAAGTAAAGGGTATATGCTTGGATCAAAAAGATCTAGGAAGGCGTTGACTTTTTCTTTGGGTCTTCTTCTATGTGCTTGTGCGGAGTGCTTAAGTCCAATTTCTGTTGCAGCTAAGCCAAATATTTTAGCCAAATCCTGTCTAAGCTGAAGTGATTCCTCTTCGGTAAGTATATGATTATCAACCGGATGTGAATATATTTCGCATCCTGTGGAACCTATTCTTGGACGCTTTTTTAATAGAGCTCTCATGCATGCAGCAGCGCCAATGATATACCCTGAAGTACCGCCGTCGGTAAGAGTATTGGTTATGTAAATGTATTTTGGGCTAAATCGTTGATTGTCAGGAATATCTTCGCGGGTGATTGGATCCAATAAATACTCATGTTCAATAGGATTACCGATTATGCCTGGTAAAGAGCGTCGAAAGGGCTCTATTTTTAATTGGATATTTTTGCCTGTAGGAACTGCTTCCATTAAGGTTGCTGTAGCCCCCAATGTTATGAATGGAACAAGTAATATCCATAATCCACTTAGAGTAAGAGGCCCCTTTAGGTAATCCAGAAGCTGTGCGGGTCTTGTATATATTATTCTCCCATATTCTATAACATCAGTAAAGTTGTTCCCGGAGGCAACTTTTAGGCAGGCGTCTTTATAAGTGGTGATGACGTAGCGGGCAAGGCGAAATCCAGAGAAGAAGGATAATCCGACTATAATAATAATCGCGGCTAGTCTTACCCATGCTTTAATATCGCCATTTTGTAAGCTTTCCTTAAAAGTTTTTAGAATGGGTTTGATTTTATACGATGCTATCAAATTATCTGAGCGTCCGGTCAAATTAAAAGCAACCATTGCTGTTCGTATGGTCCTCTCGTCAGCATCTGAAAAACTTTCAGGAAGGGGTAAATTAAGGCTAGCTTCTGAAAAAGTTGCGGGGGTAAAAAAATCTTGAACGCTTGCAATTATCATATTTAACCTAAAAATTTATGGAATCTTTAAAAAATTAACATAAAAATCGAATAATTGCAATGAGAGATTTTCTAATCTTTTATGAGTATTTTGCGGTGAGATAGGCTATGTAAGGGTCTGCAGAGAATGGCGCGCCAGTTGCTTTTTCGATCAGAGCTTTTGGTGGGAATTGTCTGCCGTATTGATAAATATGGGTGTTTAGGTAATCCTTGATAAAGTGCAGGTTGCCAGAGGCGATTTTGGTTTCCCAATCGGGGTGGGTTTTTTTAAGGGCTTGGAATAGGGCTCCTGCGTATAGATTTCCGAGGGTGTATGAGGGAAAGTATCCGATGAGTCCCATTGACCAGTGGATGTCTTGGAGGCATCCTTGAGCATCATTTGGAGGTGTAATGCCAAGAAGTGAGTGCATTTGAGAGTTCCAAAGTTCAGGTAGATCTTTGGGTTTGTATGTGCCATCCAAAAGCCCTTTTTCAAGTTCATAGCGGAGGATGATATGTAGATTGTAAGTGATCTCATCAGAGAAGATGCGGATGAGTGTGGGTTTTATGGAATTGACGTGGCTATAAAACTCATTTAGTGAAACGTTTTGTAGGCTTTCGGGAAAGGCTGCTTGAGCTTTTGGATAATAATTCTCCCAAAAAGGTCTTGAGTGGCCAATGCATGTTTCCCATATGCGAGATTGACTTTCGTGAACACCGTGTGAGGCTGCTTCTGCAAGGGGGGTTCCGAAATATTTGAGGGGGAGTCCTGCTTCATAAAGTCCATGTCCGCCTTCGTGCATGGTGGCAAAGAATGCGGGGAGAAAGTTTTTTTCATTATAATGAGTTGTGAGACGGATGTCATTTGGGTAGAGGGCTGAACAGAAAGGGTGCGCGGTCTCAGCAAGGTTTTGAATATTTTGAGCTAGACCCATTTTTAGGAGGATGTCTGCGCAGATTTTTTTTTGTTCAAATAGCGGGTAGTGTTTACTTTCTAAGTGACTATCACCATTTTTTTTCGCATTTTTTAAAAGGGTTGCAATTTGAGATTTTAGAGAAGAAAAGAGTGGGTCTAGTACGGTAACTGTTATTTCTGGTTCATAGATATCAAGAAGGGCGTTATACGGATGATCTCTAAATCCCAGTAATTCGGCTTTCTTCCGGGTAAGAGCAAATACTTTTTCTAAATGGGGGAGGAAGGTTTTAAAGGAATTGGTTTTTCTGGCTTCTTTCCAAGCATCAAGTGATAGAGTAGTTGCTTCGGTAAATTTTTTAAGAAATGAGGTATTTAGTTTGGATGTATGTAGATAATCCCTTCTCATTTCACGCAAACAAGCTTTTTCTTCAAGCTTTAGATCAGGGTCAAGAATAGTTCCTGTTTCGATATCGATTAATTGAGATAATAGCTTTACATACTTTTTGCTTGTAAGCTGCTTGTGGATGAGTTCGTGTAGAAGTTTATTTTGCTCTGTCTTGAGTTCAAGACCAAGGCTAGGCATATGCGTCTCTTGGTCCCATTCTACAAGCCTTAGTGTGGAGGAAAGAACTCCAGCAGTCCTAATCTGATTGCATAATTTTGTGAAAATTTTTTCGGATGTGGTTAGCGACATAAATGCTCCTCAAAATTTTGTGAAGAAGTGTTTTGTAAAGAGGTGTGTAGAAAAACCAAGCTACATTAAATAGTGCTAAGGGCAAACTGCCTAAAATTAGATCACTTGTCCAGTGCGCGCCCACAAGAAGTCTTGGTAGAGCAAACGGAATTGATGCAATTATAGCAAGAGCGCCAACTTTTCTCCCCATGAGATAGTAGGTTGAAAGGATGAACATAAATATTGTGGATCCGTGATCGGATGGATAGGAATTGGATGAATGAATTTTTACTTTTATCCAGTTGATCGCTTCAGCTAGGTTAAAAAGATCGGGAAGTATGCCAGTTGGGCTTTGTGATTTAAAATGTAATTGTCTTGTTATGTATCTATTAAAAAGAAAATAACAAAAAAAACTAAGCCCGACAACTAATGCAGTTGTGATAGTTCTTTCTAGCCATTTTTCTTTTTTCCCAAGACAAATATACGGGATAATAAAAAGAGCCATCAATATGTCATACATCCAATTACCCAACTTAGAGTTAAGAAGGGCGCAAGGGTTTTGTAAGGAAGGATGTAGCCTTATGATATCGTTAAAAAAATAGGCAAGAGAGATGTCAAGTTCATGTATAAAAGAAGTTTTTCGTAAAAGAAAGGCTAGAGGAATTAATAAAAAAGCGAAGAAAACTAAGGGTCTTATTTTTTGCATAATCTGTAAGTAAATGTTGTCCCTATACCAATTGGAATCAGGAGCATGGTTAACCAAGGAGAAATAAAATAGCTCTCTCCTAGAATTGTAAAAGTTTTCATCATTGAATAAAAGAGAAGATAACAGAAAATTCCAATAAGAAAGGAGAAATACGTATTTTGAATTTTGCCGGGAAGTAGAAATGCGAGTATCCCAAGTAGTGCAAAAAGTGGAAACCAAGGGTTAATGATTTTGTAAAGAAGGCAGGTAATAAATTTGGCCCTGTCTTGTGAAATGATTAGGGAGTCATCTCTTAATAAGGAAAAAATCCTTGAGAGGGGTGATTTTTCAGGAGCAGACAAGGGCTCTATATTGTTATCGAGTGAAAAAGGAAGGGAGTAGCTTGGAAAAGATTCTGATTTTTCGAATCTTCCTAATGGATTTTTGCTTAGCTTATCCACAAAGTGTCCAACGTATTGATTTTCTGAGCGCACAATATTCTTACAGTGCCAAATTTCGTTTTGAGAAATAATCCAATAGAGATCATGTATCTCCTTATCATATTCCTGATAGATAATTTTCGTATGATCTGGGAGTTGCTTTATTAAAAAAGGAGGGGCTTCTGTCGATTTTCTTTTATGGAGGGCATGAATTTTCCAGATATGTGCATTAGGGATTCCTACTTCATAATTCCAGTAGGAAAATGTAGCAAGTAAAGTAGCTGTTAAAAGAAAAGGGAGTGAAATTCGGAGTGTTGAAATTCCATTTGCCTGGAGTGCTGTAAGTTCACCATGGCTCTTAAGTGATTGGATTGTTTGTATTGCGGCTAAAAGGAAGCTAAATGTTATAAAAAAATCGGATTTAGAAAGTGAGAGGCTCAAGAAATGAAGGAAGAGCTTGGAAATATTGGGAGTTGAGGAAAGCGTTATAAATTCCAGAAAAAAGTAGCTGCATAGAAGAGAAGTATGGATCAGAATAAATAATAGGAACAGTTTGCGAAAGATCAATGAAAAGTAGAGGGGAATTCTCATAATTTTCCCTCTATCAGTTTTTTTTGCCTTCTGAGTGAAAAAAGAACAATTAGTGTATGCGGGGCTAAAGTATAAAAAAGAGCAAGAGTAAGTGGAAGTGAAGAGTTTTTCAGTGCAAAAAGGGTAGCGAAATAGCCAAACATTAATAGGAAGAGAAAAATAAGGCCCTTTTTAGAGTCTCTTCTTGGGTTATAAAGTCCAGCGCTTAGGCCGAGCAGAGTCAGGCTAAATGGCGCAATAATTTTTGAGATTCTTTGAAAAAACTCTGCTCTCGCAGATGGACGCGAGCTCGCTAGAAGTCCTTGTGGACTTAGCACGTCTTTATCTCTTACCTTAGAAGATTTATTTAAAGTAGAGGTGAAAAACGATTCAAAAGTTGTTGTTTCTAATTGGTTGTCAATAATTAAGTGGTCATATGATTCACTATTAGAGGCTATATGAGAGATGAGAGAAACGTTTTTCCCTTTTAATTCTTTATTTGTGTAATTCAAATTTTCAGCTAATAACAAAGATATTTTTTTTTCATTTTCACTTAGAAAGGCAATTAATACATTTTTTGATTCCGATCCGGCATCATTTAGGTTCATCTCAGTATAGACGCTTTTTAATTGGGGGAGCTCATTTTTGCGTAGGAGAACTAGAGGATTAATTGTTTGAGATTCAAGATAGATCTTGTTTATAAGCAACTTTGAATAGGGGACAAATTCGGAAATCAGGAAAACATTCATAAGTAGTAAGAATGCCCCTACAAAATAAAGAGGTGAGAATATTTTGGATAAAGCTAGTCCGCTTGCGCGAAGAGAAGTGATTTCGCCGGAAGAATTTAATTTATAGGATGTTAGTAATGAAGATAAGAAAGTACATATCCCGAGAACATGGGGGAGTGAAATGCCTAACATGCATAATGTTAAAATAATTGCTTGCTTGTAAGTTGCTCCGGATACAATAAGTAGAGTAAGTTTTTGCTGCTTGAGGATGAAGCTTAGTCCAAAAAAGGTTAAGAGAGATAAAGAGAAGATTTTTAGGTAGGTTTTTGTGATGTAGTGCCATATAATAGGCATAGATGTAGGTTCCATTTGAATGATTCAGTATAACCAATGATAGAGAAGATGCTCGAAAAAACAAAACATTATTTAGAGAAAACGTTACTTCCCAGTGAGAAATATTTGCTGGCGCTTTCTGGTGGGCCGGATTCAATGGCACTTTTTGATCTTCTTTTAAAGGGAGGTTGGAATTTTGAAGTTTGTCATGTGGATCATGGATGGCGAAAGGAAAGTAAGGATGAGGCCTCTCAATTAAGAGGAATTGCTGATAAAAATGGCATTCAATTCCATTTCCATGTAATTGATTCTAAGAATTTAGAGGCGGGAAATTTAGAAGATGCCTGTCGAAATGAAAGGCTCCGTTTCTTTTATGAAACCTATGTTAAAGGAAACTTTAATGCTTTATTTTTAGGTCATCAGGCAGATGATCAAGTTGAAACAATCTTAAAAAGGGTATTTGAAGGTAGCTCACTTACCAATATACCCGCTATGAAGCAGGATTCTCTTTTTAAAGGAATGCGAGTATTAAGACCCTTATTGGATGTTTTTAAAGATGAGATTCTTAAGTATTTAGAAATTAATCAAATATGCTTTTTTAATGATTCTACAAATACGGATAACAAGTTTCTCAGGGCTCGGATGCGACTTGAAATGCTTCCCTTTCTTGAGGAATCATTTGGAAAGAGGATAAAAGAAAATATTCTTTTGCTCGGAAAAAGGGTGGATGATTGTATGCAATATGTTGGCATGCAAGTTCATCATACAATTTCTCACGTGAAAACGGGCCCCCTTGGAAATTATATTCCCACTTCGCTTCTACTGGACCCTACTCAGGGTGAGTCTGTTATCAGAGAAATGTTAAGGGAGCGGAAAATTTGCGTTACAAGAGGTGAAATGGAGAGGCTTCTTAACTTTATCAAGTTAGGAGGTAATCTAAAGAAAATTGTAAAAGGTGATTGGACTCTTGTCGTTGAAAGGGATCATTTTTTTATTTTGAGAGAGAGACAGTCGCCTTTGTTTTCAATAACCCCACTTACTTCTTATAGACCGCCTGATGATTGGAAAGGAATTTGGAGCGGAACTTCTGCTATTTTTCTTCCCTCTGTTGATTGCAAGTTAGGGCCTCCCAAGTTGACCGCTAAGTTACGAAATGGGATACTATTAAAAGAATGGTATCGAATGCATAGGGTGCCAGCCTTTTTAAGGTTACAAGTCCCTGTCATTTGGGATGGTGACTGGATAGTTTCAGAGTGTTTAACAGGAAGAAGTTGTGAGCAAAATAAGGCAGTATATGCAAATCATCTTTTGACCTTAAAATAGGAATTGCTTAACATAGTGTGCTGATTACCTTGTTAAAAGTATTTAGTTGTTTTTCAAATCAATAAAGTGTAATTAATATATTAATTGCGCGTTAACAATAACATTAATTATATAAGATATTAATTATGAAAAAAGATGATGATATGAAGCCAGACAATAAAAAAGGTTTTCCTGGAGTATTTCTATTCCTTGTAATCGGCCTGATTGCGATTTTGATTTTTCAAAACCTTTCCGATACGAAAGGTGCTGAAGTTTCTTTCAGTCACCAGGTGGAACATCTTGTTAATTTAGATCTTATAGATTCAAAAGAAAGCAGAAAAATTGCGTTAAATGACAATTTGGTAACATTTTCAGGCACTTTTCGAGAAAATATAACAGATTCAGCAAAAGAGAGATACAGATACCTAAGTCTCCTAAATCAAAATCATGATTTATTTACGCAACAATCAAATCTGCTGGAAGAGTTGAAAACTCTTCAAAATCAAGTGTTTGAATCAGCTGTTTATTTTCTTGGTATTTCCGGTGTTAAAATCCCTGAAGGGGGATTTGTTGTGGTTTCAAAGAGCTTTGACAGTACAGATCGTTTCAATTCAGTTGTAGTTAAAGAGGCGCCTATTCATTCAGGCATCGTTACGTTTAATAAGGTTAAGGCTTTTTTTGATGCAGCCACAAAGGATAAAAGCAGCGCAAATTTAGCGTTGCTCGGCAAAGGGCTTCAAGGCTTTTTAGAAGAAATCAGATCTCCTAAGCTTGGTATTGGAAATGAGGCAATGAAAAGAAATCTTAGAGAAATTGAGATTTCCGTAGAAAAAGCATTATCTGATCCAGCCGTAACACTTGCAATGCAGTATGAAGTTTTTCAAAAAGGTGTAAACAATCTTGAAGTTATTATAGCTGAATTAGTAACGCTGCATGAAAATGCAAGGTTATATGATCTGAGATCAACAAGAAATTACCTTGAATACTTAGCACTTTTCGAAAAGGTTAGTCTGGATTTAACCAAAAACCGTATGCAGCTTGATAAAGCGCGCTTGAAAGTCACTTCAGCTATTTGGTTTTTCCATAATCAAGAAGTGTCAACAAAGTCTTTAGAGAAAATTAATCCGGATGAATTTCAACGTTGGTATTCACAAGCTGACAGAGAATGGCAAGCATTTCCTGAGAATAAGGGTCTTGCATTTAAGGCTCCTGATCAACCAAGATCTCCCGTTTTAGAAAAAACATTTAAAAGTGAAGAGCCACCTGCGAATTATTTAAATTACCTATTTACTTTCTTGCCGATTATTTTAGTTGGTCTACTCCTTTACTTTGTATTTTCAAGGCAGATGAAGGGCGTTGGTTCCGGAGCAATGAATTTTGGAAAATCTCCAGCTAAGCTTTTGAATAAGAACAGTCAAAAAGTTACATTTGATGATGTAGCAGGTATTGATGAAGCAAAAGAAGAGTTAGAAGAGATTGTTGACTTCTTAAAACAGCCTGGAAAATATACAAAACTTGGCGCGAAAATTCCAAAGGGAGTTCTTTTAATTGGTCCTCCTGGTACAGGAAAAACCTTAATTGCTAAGGCAGTTTCAGGAGAAGCTGGTGTCCCGTTTTTTTCTATGTCAGGTTCTGACTTTGTCGAAATGTTTGTTGGCGTCGGTGCATCTCGAGTAAGAGACCTTTTTGATCAGGCCCGTAAAAGTGCTCCTTGCATCATTTTTATTGATGAAATTGATGCCGTTGGTCGCCATAGAGGTTCTGGTGTTGGTGGTGGACATGATGAACGTGAGCAAACACTCAATCAACTTCTTGTTGAAGTTGATGGTATGGAGTCATCTGAAGGTGTAATCATGATTGCTGCAACCAATAGACCTGACGTACTTGATAAAGCTCTACTAAGACCGGGCCGTTTTGATCGAAGTGTTTATGTGAGTCTTCCTGACTATACAGGTCGTCTTGCTATATTAAAAGTTCATGTAAAAAACGTAAAAATTGCGGATAACGTTAATCTTAAGGTTCTTGCAAAAAGAACAGCTGGCCTTGCTGGTGCTGACATAGCGAATCTTGTAAATGAAGCAGCACTTTATGCTGCAAAGAAAAATCGAGTAGCTGTAACGCAAGAGGATTTAACTTACGCGCAAGAAAAAGTGATTTTTGGTAAAGAGAGACGTAGTTTTGAGATGGAAGAGAAAGATCTTATTACTACAGCATGGCATGAAGCAGGGCATGCTCTCATATCGCTTATACTAAATACGGCAGATGCAGTTTCTAAAGTAACTATTATTCCTAGAGGAAAAAGTTTAGGCGCAACCCATTTTGAAATGGCTAAACAACGTGTTGGCTATCAAAAGAAAGAACTTTTAGACCAGCTTGTTGTCTTAATGGGGGGACGAGTTGCCGAAGAGATCTCTAATCATGACGCTTCTAGCGGCGCTCAAATGGATATAAAGCAAGCTACCAATATTGCTCGCTCTATGGTGTGTGAATGGGGTATGTCAGAAAAAGTAGGTATGATTAGCTTTACTGATGGCGGAGATGGCAATTTAATTTCTGGTTTTCATGAAAAAGGGTATTCAGAAGCGACAGCTAAGCTTATCGATGGTGAAATTAAGAAATTCCTAGATAACGCTTATGCAAAAGCTCATGAAATTCTTAAAGAAAATTTTGATAAACTAAAATTCATATCAGATATGCTTCTTGAGTTTGAAACACTTGAAAAAGAAGATCTTGATCATATTATGACGGGAACATTTGATCTTAAAGAGAAGCAGGCTCAAATCGAAGCATTCGAAAATGTAAGCAAAAAATCTCCTCCACCCTTGCCACAGGAGATTGTAAAAAGGTCTAAAAAAAAACCGTTCACTGACCAGTCTCCCGAACCTATTTAAGAGCCTGTCCTAAAACCTTCAACAGAACATCAAAAAAAATTTAATTTTCTTATATTATTTTCTTCTTTGCGCTCCTTTGCGTCTTTGCGCCTTTGCGTGAATTTATTTTAAAAGACTGATATCCAAAACATATTGCCATAGCTTGATCTTATAAAATAAAAAAATCACGCAAAGGCGCAAAGACGCAAAGGAACGCAAAGGAACGCAAAGAAAAAAGTTTTTAATTTTATGTAATACAGCTATCCAATCAGGGTTTTAGTACAGCTTCTAAGACCTAACCCACATCTCTTGGATTCCATGCTCGTAACTGATCAAGAAGAATATCAGTTGGGATAAATCTAGAACCATCAGGAACGCCACGTCTTTGCTTGTACAACCGAAAGGCTTCTTCGAAGCCTTTCCTCTCATTAAACATAATCCATGCAATACCCACTGCGCCTGTTCTAGATTTACCTTCTTTACAATGAATAAGGACCCGTCCTCCTCTCTGAACTTCCTGCTCAATAGCTCTTACGAGCTCGGTCAAGGGAAGAGGTGTTGATCCATCATCTGCAACATTTGCTTCAATATACCGAATCGTGTTACCACCGCTTAATTGCTGCCCCTCAAAAAAATTACATGAAATATGATCTGAACCCACAGCAGGATGTTTTCGGCAATCACCAGGCACATTAACCACTAATGAAATATTTAGTCGCCCCAACAATTCTCTATCTGCTGCTTGAATCTCGGAGCCGACCATAACATCTTGGCTTATAAATGAAATTTTATTCCCAATATTTTCCTCCAAAGCAAGAGCGGCAGTATTAATATCGAACCCTCGCTGTTCGACTAAACGAACTAGATCTAAATTATCAGTAATAAGCGAATAAATTACACACTTACATGGACCCGGAATTTCAGCAGGTAATTCAATCGGATTAGGAGTTCTTAAGGTTGAATGCGAGGGGCGGCTAAGCGATGCGAGGAGCAAAGCTGGTAAATAACAGATGAAGGAGAGTACGAATGCAGAGGCTTTCGCTGCGATTTCTAAGTAGCGATTATCAGAAAATCTATTAGGTTGTGAGTTAAAATCAAGTCCTAATTGACACATTTGTAAGGGAGTTTTTAAAGATAATTGCATAACCATCACCTATTATTTAAATATAGCTCAAATTATAACATATTGATATATAGGTAAAAATGTAAATAAAACACTAATCAATCAAAGGAAATGACTTATGTAAGATAACCCAACGAGAACTAATACTAATTATTTAAATTTAAATCAATTCTCGTGGAGCAATCAATTAATTTTTTAAACGCTTTAAAAAGCTGTATCTCCGGAAGGACCTACATGCTCTGAGCTGACAACTTTGGTCTTTTTGCGAGATGCAGTCTGACTATTATCTTCATCTTCAGTTCGAGCGAGCAAGCTATGATCAACTGTACATTCGTGCGAAAAGCGGTGCTTAGCACAAACTAAAAGTTTACAAGCGCATCCCATTAGAATTGTGTACCCTTTTTTTTTACAAACAGAGCATCGAGATTTAAGTGGCGCTCGAGCAGGATCTAATAACACCACTTTGTTTCGCGCTGCAGCAGCTGCACGCCGTAAAAGCTCATCATCTTCAGGCTTGGCATCTTTAGGTATTTCAGGCGAAGGCGTAAATCGGCCAACAGGACTTGTCATATTGAATTTCTCCCTTTTTAAGGAGGTTTAGAAATCACCTAAACCTCTCATTTTAACTATTTAGTAAGCAATAACAGAAAACAATTTGGGCTGATTTGATTGCGCATCAATCAATGTAATCGAAAACTTAGATTCGAATTGATTTGAAGGCACAAATATAATCTTATTAAAATACGAATGGGGAAATATAGTCTGATTTCCAGCAACTTTGGAATAAAAATCCTTATCTAAAGCATCATTTGCCTCAGCTGACATAATGCCATCTACTACAGCTGGAATAACTAAGGGCCAAACAAATAACGCACCTGCTGCATAACCTGCAACCCTAGCAGCAGTAGAGGTATGCACCATATCCCCTACTTCTTTTGCAGTTGCACACGAAAGAGAAACTCTCTCTGGAGAAAAAATATAAGGTTTACTTGAATTATTTTGGATATACAATTGAATCGGTTGATAACCTGCAGATAGGACATCTCTATCTAAATATTCCTTGCACTCACTTAAATCAAATGCTTTTGCAACAACTACAACATCTTCTCTACCTGCATCATTTCCAGAATCAATAATGAGCGGAGACAGACTCCTCAAAGATACAGCATTATAGCTAGCGCAAGACGTTAATAAAGCAATTAAAGAAAAATTAATAACCAAATATTTTAAACTTCGTTTCATAAACCACCAAAATTATAATAAAGCAAATAATCTAACAAAACCGTTTAAAGTTTGCAATTCAAAAATTTAACATCTAATTAAAGCATGAAAATGTCAAAAAAACTATACTTTTCCCTCTATAAGATCTTCTGCAAGCTGTATGCGTTGAGTCGGCGAAAGACCGACCGACCAAATATCAAATTTTTGCTGAGAACTTCGAACAGTCCCTTGATCGCCTCCGTAAAACGTAATATTATCAGCCACTAACGATTTGTACGGTTGACATTTCCCGTCTGAACTATCTTTATAAGAAACTAGATAATCGGACGCAGCTAATAATCGAGACTTCCTTGCACACACAATGACACAACCCAATATAGGAGTAGCTTCCGCTACACCCGCAACAATATTCCCGAATCCATGTAATACATGTGTCCATGCATAAAGATTCACTTTCTTTTTTCCACAAGCCACTGCAGGCAAAGTTAAAACACCTATTACTCCTGCTACAGCCGACTGAATTGCTCCAAGCCCTATTTTTATTGCACCTGGAACAATGGGAACACAAGCATAGTCAGTAAGAAAATTCTCTACGGAATTCATGGTACGATCGAGAGAAAAACTCATTTATTTACCCTCGGTTTAAAATGGTTCAACTTAATCTTGAAAAATATTGGGGGAGGGCAGATTCGAACTGCCGAAGGACAAGGTCCGCGAGATTTACAGTCTCGAGCAATAGGCCACTATGCGACTCCCCCATTGGGAGTTCTAGGTACTAAAGATATGCTGGAGAAAGGACTTGAACCCTCAACCATCCGATTACAAGTCGGGCGCTCTACCATTGAGCTACTCCAGCATGTTTGAGTGAGTAATTTATAACAAAAGTTTCATTTTCGTTTCAACCATTTTCTTAGGAAGGATTATTTACTGATGTAATAATTCGTCCAGAAAGCCCTTTTGGAGGGGCGCCAAGGTCATCTTTTGTTATATTAGAAATTCTTTCGGCTAAGCTTCCGGAATCGCTTTTTATCACTTCAAATGTATGCTGGGCGGCTTTTGGACTGCCGCAACATTTTTTGTATTTTTTTCCCGATCCACAAGGACAGGGGTCATTTCTGCCAATTTCTTCTTTCATGAGTTATTTAATTCCTAAAATGTGTATAGTATCACCATGTCGACTAAAAGTATAATCGAAAGTTCCTTCCGCAAGGCCCTTTATAATTTTGATCTTATCGAAGATGGGAAAATTGCGATAGCTTTAAGCGGTGGAAAAGATTCTTTAACACTATTGGAGCTCCTTTGCAATGTTTCAGGACGGGGTTTTCCAAAATTTGATTTACACGCTTTTCATGTACAAGGAAGCTTTTCTTGTGGCCCTGCAATCACCTCTAACTTTCTTCAAAAAATGTGTGATGAGTTAGGAGTTCCGCTAACACTCATTGATTCTAAACAAGATGATCTTTCCAAATTAGAATGTTATAGCTGCTCCAGACAGAGACGAACTCTATTATTTAAACATGCCAAAGCGCTTGGCTATAAGAAAATTGCTTTTGGTCATCATTTAGATGATAGCATTCAAACTCTCCTCATGAATCTTTTTCATAAAGGTGAGTTTGCTGCCAATCTTCCAAAAATTTTTATGTATGACTACGATATTACGATCATTCGGCCCCTGTTACTAGTCAAAGAGTCTTTAATACTTGATTATGCTCGCGAAAGAGGCTTTTTTCGAATGACTTGTCAATGTCCTGTAGGACAAAATTCTATGCGCAAAAAAGTAAAAGAACTCGTAAATGAAATTGAAGAGCTTTTTCCTCATGTTCGGACGAATTTATCCCATGCAGGTCAGAACTATGGTTCTGATAAAGCACTAAAAAAATAAGGTTATTTCATGCAATTTTTAGCAATTTTTCTCTATCTCCTGATTTTGGTTTTTATTGGAATCAAATCTCACTTAAAAAACCAAACCTCAAACGACTTTATCATCGGCAGCCGCAAAATGAATTTTTGGCTAACAGCTTTGGCCGCCCATGCAAGTGATATGAGCAGCTGGATTTTCATGGCCTATCCGGCAGTTATCTTTGCAGTTGGCCTTTTCAATGTCTGGGTTGCAATTGGCCTCACTCTTTTTATGTATTTAAACTGGCATTTTGTTGCTCCGAAACTGCGAAGCATGACAGAACACTATAACAGCATGACTCTCCCCTCTTTTTTTGAAAGTAGATTTGGAGACACAACAGGCGTTCTTAGAATTTCAACCGTTGTGATTTCTCTTGTGTACTATACAATTTATATCTCAGCCTCACTCCTAGGTCTTGGAATATTAATTCACACACTATTTGGCGTTCACTATATCATTGGCGTGTCTATCGGTATATTTGTCGTAATTCCCTACCTCTTTATTGGTGGCTATATCACACTTGCTTGGACGGATCTTTTTCAGGGTATCTTTCTTATTTTAGTCATTGTATTTGTACCTCTTGCCGCTCTTCCTAAAATCGGAGGATTGGTAGGGCTTAAAGCTGCTCTTCTTGCTAAAAGCGACCTAAAACCCTTGATTCCAAACTATTCACCCTTAACTCTATTTTCGATCTTTTCTCTCCTTTCCAGCTGGGGACTTGGTTATTTTGGAATGCCTCATATTTTAACTAAATTTATGGGAATCAAGAACGTAAATGAAATGCCTAAATCGAAATGGGTCGGCATTACCTGGCAAACGATCTCTTTAATTGCAGCAACTTTTGTCGGACTAATCGGAATTGCTTTTTTTGCAAAATCGGGTTTAGCTGATAACCAGCTTGTCTTTATTGATATGGTCACTTCTCTTTTTACCCCTTTTGTAGCAGCCTTTATTCTTTGCGCGCTTTTAGGAGCTACGATCACATCAATAGATTCTCAAATTTTAGTACTAGCATCTAACTTAACAGAAGATCTATACAAAAAAGTAATCAGAAAGGGAGCTTCAAGCAAAGAACTTCTTTTTGTCTCAAGACTAAGCGTTTTAATTGTAGCGCTCATCGCCTACCTGCTAGCCATATCCACCTCAAATTCAATCTTCTCGATCGTGTCGTATGCTTGGTTTGGTTTAGGAGCTTCTTTTGGACCGCTCGTAATTTTTAGCCTTTATGTTAAAATGACAACAAGGTTGGGGGCAATTGCCGGGATTTTATCAGGCGCTCTTGTCTCTGCTTTTTGGCCGCTTATTAATAATTTTATACCTATTGATATTCCTACACTTGTGCCTGGATTCTTCATTAGTGCATTTACAATTTGGGCGGTTTCGATTATGACAAAGAAAAAACAAGTGGAGACACCCTAAGTGAAAAGACCAAAAATTGTCCTTTGTAATGATGACGGAATAGCCGCCCCTGGAATTTTTGCTTTATGGGAAGCGCTGCAATCATTTGCTGATATTACGATTGTCGCTCCCGCAGAAGATCAATCATGTAAAGGAGTTGGGATATCACTTCCAAAAACTCGTTTTATTGAAGCTGAAAAATATCCTTGGCCAGATGGTGTAGATGCATGGCAAGTTTTTGGAACGCCTGCCGACTGTACAAAATTTGCCCTCCATTATGTATTAAAATCACCGCCGGATTTTCTAATTTCTGGCATCAATGACGGTAGCAACGCAGGCCGAAACATTATGTACAGCGGAACAGTCGGCGCAACGATCCAAGCAACATTTGGAAAAGTCCCAGGCATTGCTTTTTCTTGCATGTACGATGAAGGGCCTGAAAAATTCCAAAAAGTAAAACCTTATATTGCCGAAATTGTAAAACATTTCATGATCCACCCCATTCCTAAAGGGACTCTTATGAATGTCAACTTTCCCGCTCAAGAGACAGATGGCATTCTTGGTTTTAAAATGGCAACACAAGGTAGAAGTTTCTGGGATGTTCGCATTGGTAGCGACTCCTCACTAAAAGGAACACGCAAGTACCCCATGATTGACTCTTGGGACCTGCATGATGAATCAGAAGATAGTGATATCAGACTACTTACAGAAGGCTACATCACATGCGCCCCCATTCATGTAGAGGACCTTACGGACCATTCACATCAACAGAAACATAAGCCTATCTTTGAAAAGCTCAATGATAAATTCAACTTTTCTGAAGCAAAGACCGCATCCGATGGTAATCAAGCCTATGTAAACTTTCGCGCTGCAGCCCCTCCATCACCTCCGCACACCCCTCCAGTTGATACACCCGTATAAACTCCCGCTTAAGCGCCTCGCTCACCTCTAATCGAACAAGAACAGGCGCTTCCTCCTCAGGATTTTCCGCACGGTATTTCTTTGCCTCAATCATCACCTTCACAAGCGATGCAAACTCTTTTTTTAAACGGGGACCCTCTCTAACTAGATCACTTACAGACTCAACTTCTTGAAGACGCGCTAAAACAGTTTTTGCAATCCCTTCACCCTCAAGCTGAAATTCAGCCATCGAACTTGGACTACAAGAAACACAAAAGATAAGGAGAGCAAAAAATCTTAAGAACATACACTATCCGATTATTTGCTCTACTCTACTAAACTGTCTCAATAATGCCAAGATCCCAAAGAAGAAGTTTGACACCTTTTTCGGTAAGAAAAAAATTACCATGATCATCTAAAGCGACAATTTCAGGATTAAACCCATGAAAATCACCTGTTATATCAATATCTTTATTATATAAGGCAGAAAACCACGAAGTGATCGCACCCCATTCAATTTTTCGAAGAGACTGATGACTTATGGAACCACGCTCTATAACATCCACATATTGCGGCTTGATCGCATCATAAAGAGTGTTTACCATCCGCTCTATATTGTATTCGGCTCTAAGGCACTTTTCAACTAGTGAAGTAATCATATGCCCCAAAATGGGAATAGGCAATTGAATACCGCTCACGGCAATTGCAGCATCAGAAAACCTTCCCCACCTACGAAATTGCTGCTCAATAAAACTTACTTTATTATGAGGTCCGTATATTGCATCCAACTCAATATCAGCTCCTTTTTGGAAGAGTCTTTCAAAGAAGCTTCTTCCGTATAAACGGGCTAATACCTCACCCTTATAAGTGCGCCATTTATGCCAGATAGCAATTGCTACCACATCCACTAAATGAACACCGTCAATACCTCCGGCAGCTGATAATGAAATCTGCTCTTCACTAAATTTCTGAATATTGCTCTCTACCTCTGGAAGTGATTCCATTAATAAACCATCGCGCATAACGGCAAGCTGATTATGAACTGCCCAAGAAAAATCATCCTTTACTTCAGGATTGAGCATAACACCAATATCCCTTAACCAACCTTCAAAGCACGACTCTCCAATTTCAGAAAGTTCAATCATGCTTTTAGAAAATTGCTCATCATTTTCCTTCGACATTTTCATCAAAAGCACCTTCAGCAATTCCAAACCGTAATCAAAGTTAATAGGACGGTCATCCGAACTGCAATCATAAATAACTGCATCTTTTATTTTCTTCCAACCCGCATGATTGAAAGCAACACCTAATAACTGACTTCTCTGCTCAAGCTCTTCATATTTAAGATGCACGTCCATTGCTTTTACTGCATCCTTATCATTTCTTGAAAAAATCTGTTCTAATTCCTTTGAATGCAATGAACTATAATTTACTCTAAAAACACTATCAATCTTGCTTTCCCAATCCATACCTACCAGCTCACGAATTTGATGAGCTCTCCCAAATTTATTTGAAGTAAATTTAGAAAAAGACTGGTTCAGAAACTCATTTCTGGATATATAATCCAAACATTCAATCAAAGAACATACTAATAGAAAGACTTTATTAATGACATGGACTTGTGAGACTACCCCCGTGTACACAGAACTTACCACCTCTAATGGGATAATATATTTTTCAATATAGCCCGGTAAATACCTTGCTTTTTTAATAATCAGCAACCCAAATCCAACAAGACCTAATCCACCTACAAGTGTATGACCCAAAGCAATCATAACTACATAAGAAGTAAGACATGCTACATTAACAACCAGTTGGGTGTGATTTAAAATTTTATCTAAACATACCTCTAAAGAGGTAATACGTTTATGGATATAGAATACCTTTGGATGCATAGACCTGTAATCTGAAATACCTTTCAGAAACAAACGTGCAAATTGAGCGCCCATACGCGTCCAAGCTATCCCTAAGCCTATATTATTAAAAGGAATAGGAGACGCACGACCAGTACTTAACCATTGCAATTCAAGCACATCAAATCTTTGCGCTAAATAAGCCCCTAAAATCATCTGTTGCCTACCGTCCTTTTGAAAGGTCTCAATAGCTTTTCCTGAGCTAAAATGAACTAGATTTAAAAAAGTATTCTCTATCATGTTTATCCTGTAAATATAGTGTTAAATATTATTAATTAATTCCTAATAAAGGGAAAGTGCAAATGGTGACCAAATGACTTACTGGCAAAAAAAAATCAACACTCTACAAAATTCCTTGAAAAAAATAAGAGATTTGCGTAATATATTCCACAATTACGTTGAGGGCGTATAGCTCAGCGGTAGAGCACCTGTCTTACACACAGGCGGTCAGGGGTTCAAATCCCTTTGCGCCCATACCTACAATGCGGAGGTAGTTCAATCGGTTAGAGCGCCAGCCTGTCACGCTGGATGTTGCGGGTTCGAGTCCCGTCCTTCGCGTTTCTTTTTTACAAGGCAGAGTCAGTTTTATGGCACATCTTGGAATCACAAAAAAAAAGCCGATGCAAATGGTTATGGAATACTTTGGTATTGCCCTGGGCTGTTTTCTCGGAGCTCTTGCCATCCGCGTGTTTCTATATCCCAACCACTTAATTGATGGTGGCGTAGTCGGTATTTCGCTAATCCTTGGAAGACTGACTAATGACAGCCTTATTTCCGTTTATCTAATTGTTCTCAATATCCCTTTCATTTACCTCGCATACAAATATATTCGTAGAACATTTGTGATCCAAATGTTAATTGCTATCGCTCTGTTCGCCTTTTTTCTGAGCTGGCTCGAAATTCTCCCACCTTTTCATGGCGACTCCCTTGAAATTATTGCAATTGGCGGGGCAATTTTAGGTATTGGAGCAGGACTCATCATTCGCTATGGTGGTTGCACAGATGGAAGTGAAATCCTTGGCATTATTGCAAATAAACGATTTGGCTTTACTGTCGGCCAAGTAGTTCTTGTGTTCAATTTCTTTGTTTTTACCAGCTATGGCCTCATTTTTCTCGATTGGCATATCGCTGTAAAATCCCTTCTTACTTACATTGTAGCATTTAAGATGATTGACCTTGTTATCGTTGGCCTAGATGAAATCAAAAGCGTGACTGTAATCTCTTCCAAATCAAAAGAACTCGGTGAAGCCATCTTAGAAGAGCTCGGCCTTGGCCTTACAATTACAAGCGGCCGTGGCGGCTACACAGGAGAAGAACGCAACATCCTGAATATTATCGTTGAACGGCTAGACTTAGCTGACCTTAAAGACCTTATCCTCAAAATAGACACCTCTGCCTTCATCTCAATCAGCAATATCTATGAAGTTGTCTACAGTCACAAGTCTCACAGAAAACCTTTCAGGACTCGGCGCAAACCAAAAGTCATATCTTAACTCATTAATTTTTTGCGAGCTCCACACATTAAATTATTGTCTATTGGTTTCTGCAAGAACATAATTCTCACTCAAAGGAAAATGTTATGGCAATTCAGCCTCTTCCGCCGCTACCTTTAGTACGTCAAAATGGTGTAATACTACCACAGTTACTTCCATCCCCCCAATTAAATCCAGATTTTTTTATTGCTCATGTCCATATCGATAAAAAGCAATCTGGCTAGCCCGAATTTTTCACAAAGGATCTGAACCCAAAAGCGTGACTGTAATTTCCTCTAAATCAAAAGAACTCTGTGCAGCAATCCTCGAAGAGCTTGGTCTTACAATCACAAGGGACCGAGGCGGCTATAAAGGCGAAGAACGCAACATCCTAAATATTATCGTTAAAAGACTAGACTTAACTGACCTTAAAGACCTTATCCCTTAAATTGACACCTCTGCCTTCATCTCAATCATAAAATTTAAATAGGCTCTAACTTATTAAGAACGAATCTTGCAAGTAACTTTTTGTTCGTATATATCCCATCCTAAATTATTACTATTTCAAATTATTCTCCATTCGTTATAACCATAATATAACTCATAGGAAAAGGAGAAAATTATGGAAATTCCACCACATTTCCCGGCTGGAAACGATCACCAGGCAGAATTTGATGATATTCCACCACCTCCGGCAGGACCGCCAGTTTTAGCACGCCAAAATGCAGTTATACTCCCATTCCGAATTCCAAGCGCCTTATTAGATTCAAGTTTTTTTAGAGAACATGTCCACTTCGATAAAAAGCAATCTGGCTAGCTCTCTCTAAATTCATTTTTTATATCTGACTAAGATCTTGAAACATTGGCTCTAACTTTTTTATATTTAACTTTCGTTATGTATAGCCCTTTTAATTTGCTTCGATTGGTTTATCTGTCGGATACATCTTTTTCTTTGGAGCTATCTGCATCGGATCTGTAAAAACAGAGTCCTACTTCGATAACACTAACGCTTCTGCAAAAGAATAATGTCTCCTCTGCTAAAGCTACCAATTCAAAATTAAAGAACTATAAACTGTCTATAGCTTAAAAATTAATTGCAAAGATTCATAATACCGTGATAGCATCTCTCAAAAATTGAATAATTAGTAAATCTAAACCAGATCTTTTATGACACCTACCTGAGAGTTAACTAATGATAGGATTTGAAAAACCAACTTACACTTTAGGCGCTGGGAAACTACCATGCAAGATATTCGAAGAAAATATCTGCGGCTTTTTGGACCAGAAAAGCGTAAAATCCTTGTCAATGACTTCAAGAGATTGGAGATATCTATTATTTGTTCCTCTACTATTTAACGAATTTAAAAAAAGCTCTGGACTTGCCACGAAATTTCTATCCATGCCAATGAAGAGGCCGACCTCTTATATATTTACAGATTCTACATCGATAAGAGGGGGCGGCACATTTACTCCATTTAGAGATTCTGTCTTCACTAGACCCTCTATTATGCGTACCTATTATCCCGAATTAGGAAGAGTCTTGACATCTGCTGATATTGGAAGCCGCATTATACGAACGCGTCCAGATCTGCGTGGAGATTGGAGCTATATTCCAGATGAAGCTAGCGTCAGTAAACTTGAAAGTGCTTTACTTATTGGAATAGATGCTGAAGGAAATTTATTAAAAGAACGTAATTTCCTTGGATCTATCACCGTTCATAAAATTGGTATTGAAAATGATGGCTATTGGATAACAGTAAGTGAATTTGAGACTTATATGAGCAGCCCTTTTGCGAAATCAACCTTATGGGAAAAAGATAAAAAGCTACCCCAAAAGATTTGGAGCCATACAACTCCCCCCACATTACCTAAACCTAAAATGAGTACAAGCAAGCCTATTCCTAAACAATGGGTTGACCATTCGTTTTATCCACCCCTTTTAGATGAAAGTAGTAAATCAGAATTTGATACCCCAGATTTCACTTCAAATGATCCCCATGCAATCTTAGGTCTTGATAAGAGCGAGATGGATCAAACTGTTATCAGAAACAGATACAGAAAATTAGCTAGGGCTTACCACCCTGATAAAGGGGTGAAAGAAAAGTTTTTTTTCCAAAAAATTTCTGCAGCATACGACATGTTAAAAGTAGATAGCTCATTTGTTTTAGATCCAGAAGAGACTTCAATCGGAAACGCAGACAAAGTCGTATTGTACTGGCAAGAAGTGTTCTTAGACAAGTCCGCTTCAGGAAAAGTCGCTTTATCATTAAAACAAATTCAAGCCCATCTACCTTTGCTTCTAGATTTTCTAACACAAATCAATACAATTACTCTCCCTCTTGAAGATAAGCTGATAGAAGCACATTTTATTCGAACTAAAGAAAAAGCAGAGTGCCTTCTTTCTTACTACCAAACCAAACAAAATGCGCTCTCTCTTATATTGCCCGATGTATCCGCCACTGATGAAGAAAAGGAAAAGTTTATTGAGGATACTTTAAAAGCACTTGAAGAAGCTACCCAAAGTTTAATTACCGCCCCTTGGAATTCTTTCAACCTTATTTTATTCTCAGATGCTCAGAAAACAATTCTGGATAAGTATTTATCTCTAAAAAGGTCTCACCTTGAATTATTTGCCGGAAGAAACAGAACGGCATTAGTATCAGAAGGGTTACAATTCTTCCTAAGAATGAGCTCTACAGAGCGCAGGGTGAATAAAAAAGCTCCAAAACGGGATGCAGATTTTGCTAAAAAGGTAAATGCATTAAACCCAAAACCACCCGTATCAACCCCATCCTCACCACCTACATCAGGTGGCGCTGGCCAGTCATCCGGAAGTAGTCCCCCATCCGTTACACTTGGTTTTTGTAAAGTAGAAAAAGAGGTCTATGGATTGGAAGAAGAGCTTGCAGCCTTGAAAGCAAATATCGCTAAAAATTTAAACTTTTTTAAGGAACTCGTATGACAGCAGCCACCACTATTCAACACACGATTCATGATTTTATCTATAAAGAAATAAGACCTGATTGGCAACCACCCATTCGACTCAATTGGAAATTACACACATATACCATTTCTCCTTATGCACTTGATGCAGCTATTCTTTGGCGCGTAGAGCATGTCATCGATTTTTTTATAGAAATTTTCAAAGGAAGACCTGAACTCAATTTTGCCACATCAGGAAAGAAACTTACGCCTCTTCATATTGCAGTGATGACAGATGACTTTGAAAGCGCTAGAAAATTAGTTACTAATGGGGCAGAAGTCAATATGCGAGATAAGCAAGGCTGGACTCCCCTTCATCATGCAGCGCTTAAGGGCAATGCTGCGATGCAAGAGTTTTTGCTTTCAATGGGTGCAGATCCAGAAATTCGCACTTTAGATGGTGGCACTTATGCTAATATCTTAAAGCTAGCTAGTCCCCTTTCTGAAAATCCAGATGCTGCAATTAGCTTACTTCATAAAATGCCAAGTGAAGAGCTTGCTCCGCTGACCCAAAGAGAATTTAAGGAGCTTACTTCGGCTGTTTACATCGATGAACATGTCATAGGAAGTAAAAAAATGTGGGCTTTCTGGTTAAATCACAAGCCCCTTCGAAATGAACTCGTATTTGCGTCAGAATTTAAAGAAAGTTATTTAGAGTGGATCAAAACCCCCACATTACATCTATTAGATAGGATGGGTGTAATCCCAGGTCAGCTTGGTTTGTTTGCAACTCGGCATTTTAAACCAAAAGAGCTGCTAACCGAATATAAAGGCGCTCCCTATAATGGAAGCCTTAATGAGTATGTTTGTAAAGACACTGACTGTAAGGATCTTAGAAACGAAGCCGCTCAAATTAATGATGGATTTATCAACACTGTAGCAATTCCCCTTCACCACACCCTCGGCCTCCCTTCTCGTCTTGTATTTGCAGCAGCAGATACAATTGAAGCTGGAGATCAATTTTGCTGGAATTACGGGCGTCATTCCGTAAAATATGGCCCTTATATTGAGCTCAGGCCAAAGGCCGTAAGGGACTTTATTAAAAAAGAAAGCGATAATACGAGGACTCTTATAAGCTTACTTGCAATTATTGGAAGTTCAGGCGAGCTTACCTTTGAAGATTTTGTGCGAGGAGAAAAATTTCGCTACATTCTTTCAACACCTTCTGTCCTCTTCGCTATCGCCCTTGAAGGTGATATTCCCCTAAGTAAACTCAAAGAACTTCATAGAGCGGCCTATATGATGGATTGTATTTCCGACTCAGCTCCAGAAAATATTAAAAATATGCCTGAAATAATTAAAAGGTCCCTAGAGATTAAGACGACATCACTTAAAGATTTTCCTCATTCTCAAGAAACTTATTTTAAACGCATAACAACCCTATCAAGAATAATGGGAATTGCATATGTCCTTCAAATTGTAGACCATGTTAACAAAACACTCACAAGAATCTTTGACATTGAAAAATGTCTTTCCCCGGAAGATGACAAGATATTTGCAACAACACTAAATAAGAGTTTTGATGCACACATTGATAAAGTTTTGACATTACTTAAAAGTAAGGAGTAAATTGGTACATTACTCTGCAAGAAGTCTAGAAAGGTGCTGTCCGTAAGAGCTTTTTATTTGGAGATCGGCAAGCAGTTTTAGCTGTTCTTTATTGATGTATCCATGGTTGTAGGCAATTTCTTCAATGCAGGCAATTTTAATATTGTGGGTCTCTTGGATGATCTGCACATAGCTGGAAGCTTTATGAAGGTCTTCAAAGGTTCCTGAATCAAACCATGCTGAGCCTCTACCAAGTTTAATCACGTTGAGGTCGCCTTTTTTTAGGTAAGCATTATTCACATCGGTAATTTCCAGCTCCCCTCTATGCGAGGGTTTTAAATTATGACAAATTTCCATTACTTGGGAATCGTAGAAATAAAGTCCTGTAACGGCAAAGTTTGAAGGGGGGTGCTTGGGTTTTTCTAAAATTTGTATGGGCTTTTCATTTTCATCAAACGCAATAACACCGTATCTTTCTGGCCTATTTACTTCATACGCAAATACAGTCGCACCTGGATGAGGAACACTCATTTTATGCAAAGTTTTTTCTAAAGTTTCCGCATAAAAAATATTATCCCCTAATACAAGAGCAACATGATCACTACCTACAAAACCTTCTGCCACAAGAAGTGCATGTGCAATTCCTTGAGGCTCTTCTTGAACGCCATAAGATATATTCATTCCGAGATGCTTACCATCTTCAAAGAGGCGCTGAAATCTGTGTAAATCTTGTGAAGTCGAGACAATCATTACGTCACGAATTCCCGCCATCATCAAAATAGAAAGCGGATAATAAATCATTGGCTTATCATACACAGGCAAAAGCTGCTTGCTCGTCACAAATGTAAGGGGAAAAAGCCTTGTACCAAGCCCTCCCGACAATATCACACCTTTTATTTTTTTAGCTTTCACAAGATCCCCAACGTTATACTGCTCATCAGTGCAGTTTGCTTATCTAAGATCGCCTAAATTCAAATATTATTCAAGCAAACTTAGCTTTTTCTCCGCGCTCTCTGCGCCTCAAATGCGCAATAGCGCCTCTGCGCTGATGAATTTTGACAATTTGCGTGCAACTTACAGATCTAATTATCAAAAAAACCTAAAGCCCTAGCCTGCGATCTTTGAGGTTAAATTTTTAGTTTAATTAGCTTGATTTAGAGGACGAAGTCGCAACCTTCTGCAATTAATGTATCTATAAATGTGATAGGATACTTGCCCGATAAGAACCGCTCGTTTTCTAGCATGTACTGGTGGAATGGGATGGTTGTTTTAATACCACCGATGTGAAATTCACGGAGAGCGCGCTTAGATCTTGCGATGACCTCTTCTCGATTAGCGCCTTTAACAATCAGTTTAGCAATCATAGAATCATAATAGGGCGGGATATGATAACCAGGGTAGCAAGCTGAATCTATTCGCACATGAGGTCCGCCGCTCGGAATATAATACTCTAACTTTCCAGGAGATGGCATAAAACCGTTTTGAGGATCTTCGGCGTTCACACGAAATTGGATAACATGGCCATTAAATTTAATATCATCTTGTTTTAATGTGAGTTTTTCACCCATTGCCATCTTTATCTGCTCTTTTACTAGGTCAATTCCGGTAATCTCTTCAGTAACAGTATGTTCTACTTGAATACGGGTATTGACTTCCATGAAGTAAAATTTTCCTTCATTATCTAGAAGAAACTCAACTGTCCCAACTGTGTGATAACCAGCAGCCTTTACAATACGGACTGCAGCCTCTCCCATTTTTTTTCGCATGCTAGTTGTTAACATGGGGCTTGGACTCTCTTCAATCAGTTTTTGACGTCTTCTCTGGATGGAACAGTCTCTTTCGCCGAGGTGGACGTAATTTCCATATTTGTCTCCCAATATCTGAATTTCGATATGGCGAGGATCTACAATCATTTTCTCAAGATAGAGCCCACCATTTCCGAATGCATTAAGGGCTTCCGTGTGAGCTTGTTCAAACATCCGTATAAACTCATCTTCAGAGTGTGCTATTCGAATTCCTTTACCACCACCACCGGCTGTTGCTTTGATAAAGATCGGATAGCCAATTTTTTTTGCTTCTTTTAAACCTTCTTCTACTGTGGCCACAATTCCATTAGATCCTGGAATTACGGGACATTTCACCTTTTTAGCAATCTCTTTTGCTTTTGCCTTATCACCTAGAAGTGCAATGGCTTCAGCACTAGGTCCGATAAAAACGATATCGCAATTTTTACAAATGCCTGCAAATTTAGCATTTTCACTCAAAAATCCATATCCGGGATGAATTGCGTCAGCCCCAGTGATTTCACAGGCAGCTAATATACTCGGAACTTTTAAGTAGGATTGATTGGATTGAGCAGGTCCTATACAAACAGCCTCATCGGCATGAAGAACATGCAAGGCTTCTCGGTCAGCTTCTGAATAAACTGCAACTGCCTCTAGTCCAAGATCATGGCAACATCTTATGATTCGGACTGCTATTTCTCCGCGATTAGCAATGAGTATTTTTTTCATTATTCTATCACAAATAGGGGCTGTCCGTATTCTAATGGATGGCCGTTTTCCACAAAGATTTTTATCAACTTTCCTTTCTTGGTGCTTTTGATCTCATTCATGACTTTCATAGCTTCTATGATGCATAAAACTTGGCCAACTTCTATAAAATCACCCTCTTTAACAAAGGGGGGATCGGTTGGCTTTCCCGCCCTATAAAACATTCCTACCATGGGTGACTTAATGAAATTTTTCGGATCATGCTCTTCTTCCGTAGCATTTTGTTTTGCGGAACTCTCCACAGGTGAGTGAATTACAGACGGAGGATCCCTTCTAGGTGGATGAATAGGCTCCATCTGAGGAGAGGAACCGCTCTTCTCCAGCGAGATTTCCATCCCCTTATCTTTTATGGTAAGCTTATTCAACCCCGATTTCTCTAGAAGTTGCATCAACTCTTTAATTTGCTTTATATCCATCTACACTCTCTGTACATATTCATCCGTTTTAGTGTCGACCTTAATAATATCGCCACTTTCAATAAACATGGGCACTTCGATTTTAGCTCCTGTCTCCAAAATGGCAAGCCTATTTGAGGCTGACATTACATTGGACGCATCAAGATCCTCTGTCTTTACTATCATTAGCTCTAAAAACTGCGGTAAGTCAACTGAGAAAACTGTATCCCCATATAAAAATGCCTTAACGCCCACAGCCTCTTTTAGATAGTTTACTTTATCACCAATAACTTCATTCGGCACAAGAATTTGTTCTAATGTATCGATATCTAAAAAAAGGTGTTGATTTCCTTCTAAGTACAAATATTCTAGTCTCTTTTCGTTTAATTTGACTTCGTCAATAGATTGGTCTGTTTTGAAGTTTTTTTCTAAAACTTCCTCAGTCATTAGATTTTTCAGCTTAGTCTTGATAAATGGCAACCCTTTAGCCACAGTTACTTTTACAGAAGACTCTACTCTGTAGATCTTTCCGTCTAAAGATATGGTCATTCCAGGTGTAATTTGGTTACTTGTTGTCATACTTTCCTAAAACCTCTGTTAATTCATTAATTGTTTCTATTTCGTGATCAACATCAGGGTGATTTTTAGGCTCAAACTCCCCTCTTCCCTGACGAATATGTATAGTAATTCCACCTATTTTTTTTGCGCCCGTTAAATCATTTGCAATTCGGTCACCCACTACAAGAAACGGGCCAAACCTCTCTTTTAAAGCGATATAGGCTTTTTCCTTTTCTCCCCATTCAGAGACTATAATCTCTTCAAAAAGAGCTCTATCAATACCGTAAAGATCAATTTTTTCATTTTGAACTTTAGATATACCTCCCGTCACAATTGCTAGATTGTGAGACTGCTTCCATTCTTTCAATAAGTTATTTAATTGCAAGTCTTGTGAAACTTTCATTTTCCCCAAGCTTCCTTCTAGAGCTTTTTTACCAGCAGTTATTTGATCGTCATTCCCATTCTTTAAGAGCGCAAACGTTTCTAAAACTTCTTTGCTTCGAATAGCGCTTTTGTTAATAGTAAATAGAGTTTCCAATCCTTCTTGATAGGCGACCTCTAACCCCTCATCAATCATTTTCTTAAGGGCCTCTTCGAGTTTTCTTGGCGTAATTTCTCTAGATGTCGGTATCAGCGTATCGTCTAAATCGAAAATGAGCAGCATTCTGGGCCTACCTTTCCAAGAATTTTTATCAATGCATTCGCTATTTTTTCAGAATCATGCCTAATTAAATTTCTCCTCATTAAATCATTTCCTTCTTCTTTTTGCAAGCCACCAAGCATTGGTATTGCAATCACTCTTGGGTCATCCATATCATTTTTAACAAGCTCCCCTTCCTCACGATATACTTCAATTAATTCTATCGGGGGTTGTTCGTTATTTACTAAAATATAATCAAACACATCGGCGCCGATAAATTTTGATATCTCTTTAACGTAGTCACTCACCATGAAGTTTGTCGTCTGTCCTTTTCTGTTCATTAAATTGCAGACAAATACTTTTATTGCTTTAGATTGAAGCACAGCTTCTGCAACACCCTCCACAAGTAGATTTGCGATTAAAGATGTATGCAATCCTCCTGGACCAATCACAATTACATCTGCATTCATTATTGCATCGATTGCATGTGGATTTGCAGTAGGATGGGGCTCTAAATAGATACTTTTATACCCTTTATCAATTTCCTGAGAAAGATAGATTTCCTTTTCTCCCTCAAGAACTGTTCTATTCTTAAGAACCATTTTGAGATGAACTTGTTGGGTTGTTACAGGAAGAACTCTCCCGCGAATATTTAAAATTTTTCCAACTTCCTCTACAGCTCTTTCAAAACTTCCCGTGACCTTTTCTAGTGCTGAAAGAAAAAGATTTCCAAAATTATGACCCCTCAGTCCACCACTCTCAAATCGATAATTCATAAGACTTCTCATTAATCTCGATGAATTTGATAGGGCAACTATACACTGTCTTGCATCACCCGCTGGAAGAACTCCGAGCTCATCTCTAAGAATTCCGGTACTTCCCCCATCATCAGCCATCGATACAATTGCGCTAATATCTAAGTCACAAAAATGCTTAAGCCCCCTAAGAACTACAAAATTGCCGGTTCCGCCACCAATCGTACAAACTTTTTTCAACTCACTAACCCCTTAATATTACTATACTTGCTGTAAGCATCTTTTAAGTCGGGTTGTTTAAATAGATGGGTCCCAGTTACAAGTCTATTCGCGCCTGCACTAATTGAATCTTTTGCTGTTTCATAGTTAATACCGCCATCTACCTGAATATCTACGGATATTCCAAGTTTATTTGCCGTATCTCGAAGAAACTTCACTTTTTCCAGCATTTCCGGCATAAAAGCCTGGCCACCAAACCCCGGATCAACAGTCATAATCAATAATGTGTCTACTTTATCCATGTACTTCAAGAGAAAATTTTCGGAGGTCTCTGGCTTTATCGCAAGACCTGGCTTTTTTCCACATTTTCGAATGTAATCAATTGTATGTTCTATTTCCTCAGTAGCCTCAAAATGAAATGTAAGCATATCAGCGCCAGATTCTATAAAGGGCTCAATAAAAGCATCTGGATTATAAACCATTAAATGAACATCCAAAATCATTTTTGGAACAGCTTTTCGAATGGCCTTAACAAGATCAGGTCCCATAGTTAAATTAGGAACAAAAAGGCCATCCATTACATCAAGGTGTAACATCTCTACACCCGCATCAAAACATCTTTTAGCCTCATCACCCATGCATGCCCAGTTGGCAGCAATCATGGAGGGCTCTATCACAACAGGTTTTTTCATAGTACCCAATATTATACCTTATTTATTGTTTGGTAAAAATGATTTCTTTCTTGAGGTGAGTCTGAAAATAATACAAATCCCAAAACTTTCGTCTCATTTACCGTTAGCTGGAGTTGAAGAAGACGAAAAGAGGGAATATTTAGCGCAAGTACAGCGTCTAAAACTCCGCTTCTTTCCTTTAAACAAATATAGTACCTTCCATCTTCCTCGCTATCTAGGATATCTTGATCAGATGCAAGGAGTCTACAAAAAACTAGATAAAATTCATGGAAACACTCCACAGGAAGCGATGTTCGAAGTTCAATTGGATACAAGGCATGAAAAAAATTGCTTAAATGATGCTCATGAAGTGGCCCTGCATGGGTAAAATTTTCTTGAAACTGCAGAAAAATTTCCATCTGCCTTGAAATCATTCCCCCATTATAATCACGCAATGGGCCAAGATGTTTTTCTAACCATGCTACAATTGCTTGTCTTGCCTTATAAAGATCTACAACAAAGTCATCACGCAAAAAACCATTTTTTTTCAAAGATAGTATAATTTGAGAGGCTTCTTTTGAAACTGACTTTCGAATCAGCCCCGCTCCTCTTACCTTTTCAAACTGAAAATCAAAATTTTCTTTCACAAGAATATCTTTTATGCTCGGCCCTTCTAGAATAAGGGGCCTTACAATGATTAATGTAAATATCAAGTCTTCCGAGGTCTGCTCATTAAACATGATTACAATTTGAGGTAAATCATCTGCCCTTGTGACCTGAGAGCTTAATGTAACCATATACTTCATCACTTCTTCTTCGTTTCTAGGCATAAACACAGGAAGAACTAGACTCTCAATAGACTGTTTGACTTGTTCTTTCAATTCTTTTTTTAAAAGGGCAATTTCTTCAAATGTAAAAGAATCTTCAACTTCAACTTCGAGGTAAAATACGAGAGTTTTTTCCTCTTTTTTAACAAAATATGAGCCATCTATAACACTTGCTTCAGGACAATACTTCCTAATTGCTCTAAGCAATTGCCTATCTTCTAAAACCTCGTTTTCTTTTAAAAAATTCATTCCCACAGAGCACCCAAGTATTAACTTTTCTCCAAACGGGGTTGAAATCGCATGCGGCATAAGCTTTAGGAAAAAATGTCTTTTATCAGGCGCATCTTCTAATCCATCAAGCAATTTTTGTGAAATCAAATAGCAATTACAAATAATGCGTGAAAGCGCCTGACTGGACCTTCCTTCTTTAACCTCTTCAGAAACTGCAGCAAAAAACTTATGCATCCAAGAAAAAATATCGTAATCAAAAAAAATTGAAAATCTCAACACTCTATCTCTCAGAGCTTCTCTTACAAACGCTTCTTTTTCCATCAGAAAAAGACCCTTCAATTCCATCAGTTTTTTAGCGTGATAAGCAGATTTAATTCCGAGTTTAATTTCATCTTCCATCAATGTAAAATTTTCATAGATGATCTCCATTTCTTCAAAAGTAGTAGCTGAGATTACAGCTTCACATGCTACTTGCCCCTCTTCTCTTGTAAAATTGAATTTCGAAATGCAAAGGGCTTTACCAGGAAGAAGCCAATTTGTAGAAAGATCTATAAAAAAACTCAAAATATCTTTTCTATAAGCTGCCTCTAACTGGATTACAATATTATCATCTTCATTTTTTAATGAAATTAACGGCAATACCTTTAACAAACTAATCCCCCTATATAAGTTCCAGCTCCCTCTTTTTCAAAAGACCCTACAAATAATGGTATATTATTTTTTAATGCTAACTTAAGCGCCCTTGGATGGATAACTTTTCTTTCCGATTTTTCAATGATTGCTAAAGCTTCTTGATATGTTAATGTTTTCAGATGCTCGGCGTTAGGATCTTTTTTGGGATCACTTGTATAGATCCCTGTAACATCTTTATAGAATTCAACTGTATCCGCTTTTAACGCAACTGCTAAGGCAACTGCTGTAGTGTCAGAACCACCTCTTCCAAGTGTTGTAACTTCACCAAGCCTACTGACTCCTTGGAAACCTGCAACAATCACAATTTTTTTGGAAATTAAGTGAGGAATAATTCTTCCCGGCTTTACATTTAAAATTCTAGCATCTGTATGCCTTGTACATGTGATAATTCCTGCCTGACTTCCGGTAAAACTAATTGCTTCAAACCCCTTTTGAAAAAGAACCATCGCAAGTAAAGCCATGCTGATTCTCTCCCCAACAGATATGAGCATATCTTGCTCTCGCTTAGGAGGTTGTGACATAATCTGATTAGACAAAGCTAAAAGATCATCGGTCATTTTACCCATTGCGCTTACAACAACTGCGACACGATCAAATTTTTTTTTTCGCTCGATAATAATATCAGCAACTTTTTGAAATTGAGCTAAATCCCTGAGAGAAGCGCCGCCAAATTTTAAAATAAGTGTTTTCATACCACAAATTATTCTATCAGAAATACCTTTAGAGTTGCTTTTATTTTTTAAACTTTGATACACTCTTTGGATTATCAAGCTAAGTAGGAGAAACCTTTAACATGTCGAAGCAACAAACACAAAAATGGGCAGACGAAGATAGCAAGATCATTGGAGATCAAGAATTTGATCCAAAAGATAAACTTGCTTTTGTAAATCTACTCGATCACCGGGATAAGCAGAGTGGCCAAGGGTCACTTACATCACTTCTTCCTGGTCAAATTCTAACCGGAACAATTGTCGAAATCACAAAAGATTTTGTTGTAGTCGATGTTGGATTAAAATCTGAAGGGCTAATCCCCATTTCAGAATTTGGCGAAGTCAGCGAAATTATCCTTGGAAATGATGTCGAAGTCTATTTAGACGAGACTGAATCCGCAATGGGCCAGATCACACTTTCTAGAGAAAAAGCAAGAAGACAAAGACAGTGGGAACACATTCTTGATCACCATAAAGAGGGATCGATTGTAAAAGGAACTGTAATTAGAAAGGTTAAGGGCGGTCTAATTGTTGATATAGACGGAATGGACGCTTTCTTACCAGGTTCACAAATTGACAATAAGAGAATCAAAAGCATTGATGACTACCTCGGAAAAACATTTGACGTTAAGATACTTAAGATTAACATCGAAAGAAAGAACATTGTTGTTTCCAGAAGAGAGCTCCTCGAAGAAGAGCGCGTTTACCGCAAAGCTGAAATGCTTGAAGATATCAAAGCTGGCGATGTTAAGACAGGCGTTGTAAAAAACATCACTGATTTCGGAGTTTTCCTTGATCTTGATGGTATTGATGGCCTTCTTCACATTACAGATATGACATGGAAAAGAATTAAGCACCCAAGCGAACTTGTTGGACTTGGTGACGAACTTGAAGTAATGATTCTTCATGTCGACAAAGAAAAAGGAAGAGTTGCTCTTGGATTGAAACAAAAAGATTCAAATCCTTGGGACGCTATCGAAAGAAAATACCCGCCTGGCACAAAAGTGCGTGGAAAAATTGTTAACCTAGTATCATACGGCGCATTTATTGAAATTGAGCCAGGTATCGAAGGATTGATCCACGTTTCTGAAATGTCATGGGTAAAAAATGTGACAGATCCAAGCCAAATCGTTAATAAAGGCGATGAAGTAGAAGCTATTGTTCTATCTGTACAGAAAGATGAAGGAAAGATCTCTTTAGGCATTAAGCAAATGGAGAGAAATCCTTGGGAAGATGTCGAAGGCAAATACCCTCCCGGCAAAAAGGTTTCTGTAGAGATCCGCAACCTTACTAACTACGGCGCTTTTGTTGAATTAGAGCCTGGTGTTGATGGTCTTATCCATATTTCTGATATTAGCTGGATTAAGAAAATTTCTCATCCATCAGAAGTCTTGAAAAAAGGTGATCATGTAGATGCTGTTATATTATCAGTTGACAAAGAGAGTAAAAAAATCACTCTTGGCGTAAAACAACTTACTGATAATCCATGGGACACTATTGAAAAGACAATGCCTGTAGGTTCTGCTGTAAAAGGAATTGTAACAAAAATAGCTGCTTTTGGAGCATTTATCGAACTTGACAACGGCATTGAAGGGCTTGTTCATGTGACTGAGCTTTCTGATCAAGCATTTGGAAAAGTTGAAGATATCGTTCCTGTTGGATCAGAAGTACAAGCAAAAGTTCTTAAAATTGATAGAGAATTAAAAAGAGTTTCTCTCTCAATTAAAGAATTTCTTGTAGACCCTAACAGCCGTGATGATATCGTAGTTGGCTCATATGATGAGAGTAACGATGATAGCGAGACAAAAGAAAAGAAAGCAAAGAAGAAAACGGCTAAATAAATAGATAAGCATTTGGCAGGGTAAAAATACCCTGCCAAAAAACATTTATGACAAAGTTCAATCCCTGATTGGGGTTTTAAGTTTTTCTGGAGAGACGATGAATAAAGATCTACTTGCAATTTTTGAGTACCTAGAAAGGGAAAAAGGAATTAAGCGTGATACGATCGTGAAAGCAATTGAAGAAGCTCTTATTATTGCAGCAAGAAAAGGGCAACAGGGAATGAACAACGTTCAAATTACTGTTAATCCTAAGACTGCTGAAATTTCTGCTATAGCTGAAAAAGAGATCGTCGAAAAGGTGGAATATCCGTCTGAAGAGATTTCTCTTGAAGCAGCCAGGGAAATGGATCCTAATTGTCAACCAGGTGATTGGATTGATGTTGAAGTTTCAATTGCAGACTTTGGTCGCATTGCAGCTCAAGTGACAAGACAACTTATATCACAAAAATTTCGAAATGCAGAAAGAGATGTTATCTATCAAGAATACAGAGGCCGAATCGGTGAAATGATTTCAGGAACTGTTTCACGAGTTGGTAAACAGCACACTTTAATCATCAATTTAGGTAAAATCGAAGCGGTACTACCTGGTAGATATTATCCTAAAACTGAAAAATATCATATTGGCGATAAAGTTTTAGCTCTTCTATATGATGTTCAAGATACTGATAACGGTGGCGCTGAAGTGATTTTATCAAGATCTCATCCTGAATTTGTTACTTCTCTTTTTATGCAAGAAGTGCCTGAGTTGCATGATGGTGTCATTATTATTAATAAAATTGTTAGAGATGCAGGTTTCCGAACTAAAATGGCCGTATCATCAACTGATTCAAAAATAGATCCAGTTGGCGCGTGCGTTGGTGTTCGTGGAACAAGGGTAAAAAATGTCATTCGTGAATTAAATAATGAGAAAATTGATGTAATTCCTTTTTCTGAGGACCCTTTTGTCTTATTAAAAAATGCTTTCTCACCGGTAGAGATTAAAAAAGCCGATTATGATGAGGAACAGAACACAATCACTCTTATTATTAATGACGAAGACTATCCTGCTATTTTAGGAAAAAAAGGCACAAATGTTCGCCTTACTTCTGAACTAATTGGATTAAAAGTTGAAGTGCATAAAATGACTGAGCATCAAAAAGAGCTTACTCACATTAGAAGACAATTGAGTCTTTCAGATGACCCACTTCTAGATGAATCCATACACAAAATTGAAAATATCAACCAACTTGTTGTTGATAGCATCATAGCCGCAGGTTTAGATACTCCGAGAAAACTACTTCATGTATCTCCACAGGAACTTGCAAAATTAACAGACATAAGCCTACAAATGGCAGATGACCTTTTAGAGCATGTGAAAAAAGGCATTTTAAGCAATAAAACTTAAGGTATATTACGATTGGCGAAAAATCTAAAACTCAATATTAAGAATACGCAACTTGCAGATATTCTTAAAAAAAATAAGCTGAAAAAAGAGCTAGAAGAAAAAGAAGTAGAAGATAAAAAGAAAGCTCTTTCAGCGCCTCCAACACCAGCTGCTTCTCCTGCTTCGGATAAGCCAGCCCAATTTGGAAAGGCACGAAGGGCGCCCTTATCTAGCACACCTACGCCAACAGAAACTCCCCTAGCTATTGAGGAAGTTGTAGCAGCTCCAATTCAAACACCAAAAGCTCCTGAGCCAATTATTGAGACACCCATCAAAAGTGCCCCTATAGTTAAAGATGAGAAGCCTGTGGTAGCAGCAACTTCTACGCCTGCAGCTGAAGATGATAAAGGACTAGAAAAGAAAAAAGCCAAAGAACCTGAAATCGAAGATATAAAGCCTAAAAAGGCATTTGTACCTGGAGCAAGGAAACAGGCGTTTAGCAGAGTATTTGATGCTAGAGACAAAACTGGTTTGCGTTCAGGTGACGATGATTCTTGGCGCAGAAAAAGAGCATCTAAGTATAAAGACAGATCTCAAGACGAGCCTGTTCAAAGACCAAAAGAGCTTTCTGTTCAAATTCCAATTAGTGTTAAAGATCTTGCTGCTATGATGAAACTTAAAGCTTCTGAAGTTGTGCAAAAATTATTTCTACAAGGGCTTTCTGTCACAATTAATGATATTCTTGATGATTCAACTACTGTTGAGCTGATTGGACATGATTTTGGTTGTGCAATCAAAATTGATACTTCAGTAGAAGATCGTATGCAAGTTACAGGAAAATCAATTGATCAAGAAATTAGCGAATCTTCTCCTGAAAAATTAGTAACAAGACCCCCTGTAGTTACAGTAATGGGTCATGTTGACCACGGAAAAACTAGTATTATTGACTTCTTTAGAAGAAGTAATTTAGCGGCTGGAGAAGCAGGCGCTATTACGCAACATATTGGCGCATTCCAGGTAAAAACTAAGCACGGAAGCTTTACAGTTCTTGACACTCCTGGCCACGAAGCATTCAGTGCAATTCGTCAGAGAGGGGCAAATGTTACTGATATTGTGCTAATTGTCATTGCTGGCGATGAGGGAATTATGCCTCAAACTGACGAAGGAATTCAAAAAGCTAAAGAGGCGAATGTACCTATCATTGTTGCGATTAATAAGATGGACAAGCCTGGATTTAATACCGATAACATTTTTAGAGAACTTGCTGATCGCGATCTGCTTCCTGAAGCATGGGGCGGAAATGTCATCACAGTAAACTGTTCTGCAAAGACGGGCGAGGGAATCGACAAACTCGGCGAAATGATTGCAATTCAATCAGATATATTAGAACTTAAGGCAGACCCAACGATAAGAGCTAGAGGCGCTGTTCTTGAATCTGAATTGCATAGAGGTCTTGGACCTACTGCAACGCTTCTTGTTCAAAACGGAACATTACGTGTTGGTGATGCGGTTATATTTGAATACGAATACGGAAAAATCAAAACGATGCAAGATGAACATGGAGTCAATCTGGAAACAGCTCCTCCTTCAACTCCAGTCAGAGTGACTGGTTTATCAGGTGTTCCATTTGCAGGTAATGATTTTATTGCGCTTGCTAACGAAAAAGAAGCTCGTAAAATTGCTGAGGATAGAAAATCTACTTCTAGAAACCGTACTCTTAGCCAAAGTAAAGGTAAGAGTTTAGAAAGCATGTTCCTACAAAGAGCTATCGAACAAGATCAAAAAGTCTTAAATATTATTCTAAAAGCAGACGTAGGCGGCTCTCTTGAAGCTATTAAGTCAACGCTACTTGCAATTCCGACTAAGAAAGTAAGGCTTAATTTCATATCAACTACTGTTGGTCAAATTTCCGAATCTGATATCGAAAGAGCGGAGACCTCAGGAGCAATCATTTTAGGATTCCATACCAATATTGAAAGACATGCAGAACCATTAATCAAAAAGAAAAAAGTAACTGTTTTACTTCATGATGTGATTTATCATCTAGTAGATGATGTGAAATTAAAAATGCTTGCTCTTCTTGATAAAGTTAGAGAAGAAACAGAAGCTGGCCAGGCAACAGTACTCGCAATTTTCAGATCTTCGCATCTTGGTCTTATTGCTGGTTGCAAAATCGATGATGGTCTAATTAAGCGGTCTAACCATGTAAAAGTATTCCGAAAAGGGGTGCAAGTTTGGGAAGGATCTCTTTCATCTTTGAAGCGTGTTCAGGAAGATGTAAAGGAAGTGAAAAAAGGTTTAGAGTGCGGAATATTATTAAACGGTTTTGGTGATATTCAAGAAGGCGATGTAATCAAAGCTTATGATATCACTTACATAGCACAAGGATTATAAAGGTAATAATGAAGCCACGCCGTATTGAAAAAATTAATTCACTTCTTAAAGAGGTTTTATCAGAAGTAATTCTTCAGGATTTAAAGCATCGCAATATTCCTGAGCTTATTTCCGTGACAAATGTTGATACAAGCAATGATTTAACCTCTGCAAAGGTTTTTATTAGCATGATAGAAACAAATCAGGAAAAGCGTGAGAAGACAATTGCTATGCTTCAAAAAATGGGGCCATACATTGCACTGCTTGCATCAAAGAAAATTACGATTCGGTATTTCCCCGTCCTTACTTTTAAGATCGATGATTCTATTGAGAAATATATGAAAATCGACACAATTCTTAAAAAAATTCATACCGAAGCTGAACCTGCCAATGAATAGAGAAGGGATTTTACTTGTTGACAAACCAAAAGATAAAACTTCTTTTTATCTAGTTCATGTTCTTCGTAAAATTACGGGAATCCAAAAAATTGGCCATGCAGGTACTTTAGATCCTTTAGCAACAGGTGTAATGGTAATGCTGATTGGATCAAATTATACGCGAAAGACTCCCCTTCTAATAAAACATGGCAAAGAATACGAAACTACTGTTTTGCTCGGAAAATCTTCGGATACCTATGATGTTCAAGGCGAAATAAAGGAAGTTTCTGATCGCATACCGACTTTAAGTGAAATTAAGCTGCAGTTAACTCACTTTCAAGGAAAAATTCTCCAAACTCCCCCCATGTTTTCTGCAAAAAAACAAAACGGAAAAAAATTGTATGAGCTTGCAAGAAAGGGAATTGAAGTAGAAAGACCGCCTGTAGAAGTAGAAGTTTCCGTAAAAATACTTTCCTATGAATACCCTTATCTAAAGTTATCAATCACCTGCTCTAGCGGCACTTATGTTCGGAGCATCGCTCATGATCTAGGTACTCTATTAGAAACAGGAGGTCTTGTTTATGACCTTATTCGTACAAAATCGGGACCATTTAACTTAAGTGAATGTACTCCCCTTGAAAATATCAATCCCGAGAACTATGCAACTCTTTTGAAGGCAGCGACTTAATGGCAAATTTATCGTGTGGAATAGTAGGTCTACCTAATGTGGGAAAATCAACTCTCTTTAATGCACTTACAAAACAGATGATTGCTGCAAATAATTTTCCCTTCTGTACAATTGATCCGAATATTGGCATTGTTGATGTTCCCGATCCAAGACTTTCTGAACTTTCAAGAATTTCTAAAGCTCAAAAAATCATTCCTGCTTCCATTTCCTTTGTTGATATTGCCGGACTCGTAAAAGGCGCATCGCAAGGACAAGGGCTTGGCAATCAGTTTCTCACAAATATTCGAGACACCGATTTGATTGTTCATCTCGTTAGATGTTTCGACAATGATGATATCATCCATGTTGAGGGAAAAGTTGATCCTTTATCAGATATCGAAGTCATTAACATAGAATTGATTTTATGCGATCTTGATATGGCTGAAAAAATTAAACAGAAATTAGAAAAAGGTTCAAAAAGCGCAAAAGATCGCCCTCCTGCCATTGACGCTCTTGAAAAAGCTATTAAGCACTTAAATAACAATCTCCCTCTTAGGTCCCTAGAACTCTCTCCTGAAGAAGCTGAAAGTATTAAGCATTTCAATTTTCTTACATCAAAGCCCATTGTATACTGCGCAAATGTTGCAGAAAATGACCTTCCTTCCATGGAAAATGATTATGTAAAAAGAGTTCGCGAGTTTGCTCAAAATGAAAATGCACCGATTGTAACTATCTGCGCAAAACTTGAAGAAGATGTTGCAGGGTTAAGCCCTTCCGAAGAAAAGGAATATCTAGAAAGTTATGGTATTTCCGAAAAAGGTCTTGATTCACTAATTAGAGCTTCATTTAAAACTCTCGGCCTTATTACGTTTTACACTGCTGGTGAAAAAGAAGTTCGTGCCTGGACAGTGCATCGTGGCGCTCTTGCTCCAGAAGCTGCTGGAAAAATTCATACCGACATTCAAAAAGGGTTCATCCGAGCTGAAGTTGTATCTTACAATGATTTTCTTAACTGCAACGGTAGAACCGGAGCAAAAGAAGCAGGTCGTGCCCGCATTGAAGGGAAGACTTATACCGTCCAAGACGATGACATCATCCTCTTTTTCCACAATTAATTCTTCTTGACCCATAAATCCATCCATGAATATTCTAAGACAGAGTTTGAGTTTTCAAGGAGAATTATGAAACGTCCGATTTTTAGCAATGACATAAAAAGATTTTTTCACTCTCATCCGGTTGTAGCCTTACTTGGCCCTCGCCAATGCGGTAAAACCACTCTTGCGAGAATGTATTGCAAAGAGTTCCCTAATTTTCAAAAGGAAAACTATTTTGATTTAGAAAACTCTGCTGATATACAAAGACTTAAGAACCCAATCTTAACTCTTAAACCTTTAAATGGTTTAATTGTAATTGATGAAATTCAAAGGGTTCCTGATTTATTTTCTACTTTAAGAGTTTTAGTTGATAGTGATGAACTTGACCAGCAATACTTAATTCTCGGGTCTGCCTCAAAAGAGTTAATTAAACAGTCTTCAGAAAGTTTAGCAGGAAGAATTGCTTATCTTGAAATGACTCCCTTTTCATTAAGTGAGGTTGATAATCAAGAGCGCTTATGGCTTAGAGGCGGATTCCCAAAATCGTATCTAGCAGAAACCGATCAGATTAGCTCGGATTGGCGAGAATTTTTTATTAGAACTTTCTTAGAGCAGGATATCCCAAATCTTGGAATTAAAATTGCCCCAGAAAGTTTAAGACGATTTTGGACAATGCTTTCTCATTACCATGGAAATCTTTTTGCTGCATCAGAGCTGGGAAGATCCTTTGGGGCTTCTGATGTAACCATGCGCAATTATCTTGATATTTTAACCGGCACCTTTATGGTCAGACAATTACAGCCCTGGCATTCGAATATAGGAAAAAGACAAGTAAAAACCCCTAAAATTTATTTTCGTGATAGCGGCTTGCTTCACTCCCTACTAAACCTTAATACGGTAGAAGAGCTTCATTACAATCCTAAAGTTGGAGCTTCTTGGGAGGGATTTGCCCTAGAAGAAATGATCCGTCAAAATTCAGCAAAACCTCATGATTGCTATTTTTGGGCTACTCATGGCGGTGCAGAAATAGATTTATTATTACAACAAAAAAATGGATTAGTCGGCTTTGAATTTAAATATAGCGATGCTCCTTCCCTTACAAAATCGATGAAAATTGCATTAACTGATCTTCAACTTACCCATCTTTATGTCATTTATCCAGGAGATATTGACTATCCGCTATCCGAAAACATTACAGTAAAAAGTCTAAAAAACTTCACCTCAAAATAGCTATTTCTTCTATCGCTATTTTATGATAAACTGAAGAATAGCTAACATTTAATATAAAACTACCAAAGAGGACGTAGAGAAGTTAATAATTTTCTCTTCTTTCTCTCTTGTTCTCTCTTGCTCTCTGCGGTAGTTTTTTTAGAGCAATAAAGGCGTATGGCAGAGAAGTCAGAGAAAGCAACCCCAAAAAAGATTCGAGATGCTAGAAAGAAGGGGCAGGTTGCAAAGTCGCAAGATTTTCCTTCTGCATTTACTTTTATCGTATCCATTACTGCAGCTCTCGCAATGGCCATGCAAATCTATGAATCTATTGCTGGATTTATGGTTATGTCGTTTAAGAATGTAGGAATTGCCTCCGATCTAAATAACCGAATTGGTGGTTTGATGGCAACTGCCATCAAGGTGATTTTTACAACTTCCGTTCCTCTTATGGTTCTTGTTGCAATGACAGGTGTAATCGTAAACTTTTTGATTATCGGCCCGTTATTTTCAATGGAATCAATGAAGCCTGATATCAAGCGAATGAATCCAGTCACCAATATTAAGAACATCTTTAAGGTTAAGACATTTGTAGAGTTACTTAAGTCTGTTTTTAAAATTGCAGGAGCGCTCATTTTAATCTACTCTGTTATAAATGATAGCCTTCCAGATATTATTGCTACTTGCGGCCAATCTGTCATTATCAGTACAATTGTTTTCGCTAAGTTCCTAAAGCAAGTTGTTATAAGGGTTGGGATATTTTTTCTTGTAATTGCAATTTTTGATCTTGTTTTTCAAAAAAAGAACTTTCAAAAAGAAATGAAGATGGAGAAGTACGAAGTAAAGCAAGAATACAAAGACTCCGAGGGTGATCCTCATATTAAGGGAAAGCGAAGACAACTTGCGCAAGAGATTGCTTATCAAGAAGGTCCAGCTTCAGCAAAAAGAGCAAGGACAATTATTACAAATCCTACGCATATTGCTGTAGCTATAGAATATAATGCAGCTGAGGAGCCGGCTCCTAAAGTAGTAACTATGGGGTTAGATATAGTAGCTGAGCAAATCATAAAAGTTGCTCTAGATAATAATATCCCGATTATGCGAAATGTGGATTTAGCACACCTTCTCTACTATAAGTCAAGCGTAGGTGGGTACATACCAGAAGAGACATATGAGACTGTGGCTGAAATACTAAAATGGGTTGCAAAACTCGAAGAACAACAAGCAGAAGAAAGTATACTGGAGCTATTTAAGAAATGAATAAAATCCTTAGCCGACTTACCAATATGCTTGGCGGCTCAAAAATGCTCAATGCAATCAACCAGTCTAGCGACCTTGTATTAGCATTATTTGTAATCATGATCATCATGATGATTGTTGTCCCTGTCCCTCCATCGATAATTGATGCATTTATTGCTATTAACTTGACCCTTTCCCTTTGCTTACTAATGGTAGCGCTCTATATTTCAAAAGCTGTTCACCTCTCTGTTTTTCCATCGATACTCTTGATCACAACTCTTTTTAGATTAGGTATTGAAATTTCCGCTACAAAACGTATCTTACTCTATGCTAATGCGGGAGACATCATCTATGCATTTGGTAATATTGTTGTTGGGGGAAGCTTTGTTGTCGGCGGCGTAATATTCTTAATCATTACTATTGTGCAATTTATAGTTGTTACGAAGGGTGCTGAAAGGGTTGCAGAGGTAGCGGCAAGGTTTACACTCGATGCGATGCCTGGTAAACAAATGAGTATCGATGCCGATATGCGTTCTGGAATTATTGACGCAAGTCAAGCAAGACAACTTAGACTTGCTCTACAAAAAGAAAGTCAGCTTTACGGAGCCATGGATGGAGCCATGAAGTTCGTAAAAGGGGACGTTATTGCAGGTATAGTGATTGCTGTAATTAACATTGTAGGCGGTCTGATTATCGGAATGATGATGCATGGCATGTCTGCTCTCCAAGCTGCTAAAACTTTTACTCTTCTATCAATTGGTAGCGGCCTTGTATCTCAAGTGCCTTCACTTCTTATATCTCTCACAGCAGGTATTGTAACCACCAGAGTATCAAGTGATAAAGAAGATGCAAATCTAGGAAGAGACATCTCTACTCAAATCCTTTCGCAACCGAAAGGGATTCTTATCGCGTCTGGTATCACCTTTCTTCTATCACTGATTAAATCTTTCCCAACAATGCTCTTTTTGAGCATCACAGCAGTTCTTTTTACTTTGGGATTAAATGGAATATTTAAACAAAGAAAACTCCTAGCAGCAGCTGCCGCAGGTGGCGGCGGTGCAGTTATGGAAACTGGCGCTGATGGAAGCTCTGTGATTCGAGGTGGTGGAGATGATTACGCTCTAACTCTTCCTGTTATTTTAGAAGTAGGTTCTTTCCTTGCGGATCTCATTAAAAAAGACCGTGAAGGAGGGAAATTTATTGAAGATAAAATCCCTAAAATGCGTTACGCCCTCTATCAAGATTTAGGCGTTAGATTTCCAGGAGTCCATGTAAGAACAGACGCTCCTCAATTAGATGCAGATGATTATTGCATCTATTTAAATGAGGTGCCCTTGACGCGCGGAAGGATCATCAGGGACCATGTTCTTACTAATGAAACAGAAGAGAATTTACGCAGATATAACATTCCTTCCACACAGACAAAAAACATCATGAGCCAAGCCTCTCAATGGGTTGATAAGAAATATAAAAATATTTTAGATAAATCGAGCATCAAATATTGGGAACCACTCGATGTGGTAATTTTACACCTCTCTTACTTCTACAGGCAATATGCATCAGAATTTATGGGCATTCAAGAGGTTAGAGGAATCTTAGAATTCATTGAAAAATCATTCCCTGATCTTGTCAAAGAAGTTACAAGACTTGTTCCTCTACAAAGACTTACAGAGATATTTAAGCGTCTAATCCAAGAGCAAGTCTCTATCAAGGACTTACGAACGATATTAGAATCATTAAGTGAGTGGGCTCAATCAGAAAAGGATACAGTTTTATTAACTGAGTACATCAGATCGTCACTAAAACGGTTTATCAGTTTCAAATACTCAAAAGGTCAAACTGTACTTCCTGTGTACTTACTTGATCCGGAAATTGAAGATATTGTTCGTGGAGCTATCAAACAAACTTCAGCCGGCTCATATTTAGGATTAGATCCTGATTCTGTGCAGCTTATACTCCAAGCGATCCGAACTACAGTCAAGCCAACTCCACCTGGCGGTCTCTCCCCTCTCATTATCACCGCAATGGATGTTCGAAGATTTGTGAGAAAACTGATCGAAGGCGAATTTCCTGATTATGGAGTTATTTCTTACCAAGAAGTTGTCCCAGAAATTAGAATCCAGCCTCTTGGTAGGATACAGCTTTAGAAGTTGAGGATATTAGATGTCGTCACAAGAACCTGTAAATCGAGTTGAAGGCACGTCATCAGCGTCAGCTAGGCAAGCTCAAATTCAAAAAGCGCAGGCACTAGGACGAATTGAAGGCCTTGAAATTATCCAATGCGCGATGGAAGATCTTTCCACAGAACGGACAGAAGATGCCCTTTTTAATCCCATAGCCCAACTTAAAAAAGCAGAGACACTTGATCAAAGACTAAAAAAACACGAATCGAAAAGCTCTTCACAAACAGATGAGTCTAACCCTGAGATTGTTAAGGTTGATTCAGTCGCAGAATCGGCATCTGAATTCCAAAATCGAAACCAAGAGATGCAAAAAAGATCTCTTTTAGGTCTAAAAAAAGCTATTTTGGAAGGAGATACACCGGAAAAAATTCTAGAAAAGGTCCTTCTCTCCTATCCCGACCATTTTCTTGCAGATGAAGCCTTTGAATTTCTTTCAGAAACAAGTGATCCTAATACAAAAATCGGAATGAATCTACGTCTTGCAAGACAGCTTTTAAATGACCGCTTTGGTAGAGAAGTAAAAGCTGGCCGAAACATCAATAATGAAGCCAAAGAGTTTTCAAAGCAAGGACTAGGTACTGCTGGAACTCTTAGAGACCTCTACCGTGATATTACAGGAAATCCAAGAGAAGCCCTCCCTCTTTTTGAGGAACTAATTGAATCATTTAGTTTCGACAAGATGAAAACTGTTCTTGAATTTATGCTCCACTCTCTTGGAAGCGATATCAAATCAAAAGGACCCTCGATTGCTCCAGCAGAATTAATAAGACTTTGCTCAGAAATTCGGTCTATGCAAGCAATACTTGGCGTATATAAATTTTTCTATCTAAGAATGCGCATCATCAATCAGCAATTTGAACGAGAAAACCTATCTCTTCCCAAAGGACTTACATTTGATCTGCTTGCTAGAATGTTTGTTAAACTCATCTCCGAAAGGTATCCCTCACCCGATAAGATAATAAGCCTTGGATCCCAGCTTGGCTTATCTGAAGAAGTTCTGGCGCAAATTATTGTTTATACACAGTTTAGAGACGCATTACGGGGAGTATCTCCAAGACTTTTTAAATCCGACAAGCAAAGGCAAGATCTTCTAATGATTCTTATTGAAACCATCAGTGAACTTGATGATGTACTAGAAGAAGAGGAAGAAAAAGAGGAAGAAAAGAAAAAACCTGGTTGGAATAAAAAGGATACAATCGATTGAAAAATTTTCATGACCTGATTCACGAACTCGGAGAATACATCGGTGAAGATCTTAAAGTTGATCTGAACATGGCATGTTGTTTAGAAATAAACAACCTTTTTAAAGTACAAATAGAGCTTGATTCTCCCGGTGAAAAAATTCTTCTAATGACCCTAATTACAGAGTTACCCCCAGGAAAATTCCGCGAAAATATTTTAAAAGATGCCTTGAAGGCAAATTTTTTAGCAGAAGAAAAAGAGGGCACATTAGCTTATCTTGAAAAGGAAAATTCACTTGTCTTATTTTATGAAATTTTCACAAGCGCAATCACTAGAGAAATTTTATATGAACATCTTATGAAATTTATTAAAAGGGCAACTGATTGGCATTCAGCAATTGAATCCGGCAGATCTGCACCAGACTCTGGTGAAATTCCTGACTCAACAGAAAAAAAGGGAAATATCTTTGGATTTAAATAAAGCCTATCACGGTTTCAATACCCCACTATTTTCACTGCGCACAAAAAGCAGTTCGGGAATTGGTGAATTTTTAGATCTGATTCCACTTATTGATTTATGTCATGAGACAGGTTTTTCTATCATTCAACTCCTTCCGCTAAATGATAGTGGACATGATCCAAGCCCCTATAATGCGCAATCAGCATTTGCACTCAATCCAATCTTTATTTCCCTTCAAACTCTACCTTTTATCACAGCAGACGATCTATTACCATTTCATACAATCAATGAATTAAAAGAAGTTGCCTACGAAGATGTCCTCAATCAAAAAATGGACTTTTTCAGAAAATACTTTGATAGTCATTTTCCGGCGCTTAAAGATGACATCTCCTATAAAGCATTTGTAGAGACCACAACTTGGTTAAAGCCATATGCCCTGTTCAAGGTCCTTAAAGTTCGCTATGATAATAAGGCCTGGAGCAACTGGCCTAAAGAGCTTCAAAATCCAACTCCAGAACTCATGAATGAACTCTACGAAAAAGAAGGGTGGGCTATGGAATTTTACTACCTCCTTCAATACTTTGCCTTTCGACAACTCAAATTTGTAAAAACCTATGCAAATCAAAAAGGGATTCTCCTTAAAGGCGACATCCCCATTTTAATCAGCCCAGACAGCCTCGATGTATGGCTCTATCGAGAAAATTTTAATACAGAGCTTATTGCTGGCGCGCCTCCTGATATGTTTAACCCAGATGGACAAAATTGGGGATTTCCCACCTACCGATGGGATGCCATTGAGAAAAACAACTTCCAATGGTGGAAGACAAGACTTGCGATAGCATCAGAATTTTACGACATACTTCGCATTGATCACATCATTGGCTTTTACCGAATATGGACTCTAAACAAGGGCGCCAAAGCAACAGATGGCACCTTTATTCCAGCCGATAAGGATGCTTCCATCATACAAGGGGAATTTCTCTTAAGCAAACTTTTATCCTTTACAACGATGTTCCCCATTGGCGAAGATCTAGGCCTCTATATCGACCATATAAGAAGATCCCTCACAAAACTCGGAATTCCTGGCCTAAAAATCATCCGCTGGGAACGCTACTATGGCGCAGGCGATAATTTTATTGCGTACAAAGACTACCCAAAATTAAGCCTCACCACCCTATCCACCCATGACACCGAAACCCTAGCCGAATGGTGGAACCTTTTTCCCCGCGATGCCAAACAATTTTGCGCTGACTTTAAGCTACCATACAATAGCACCCTAAGTAGTGAGTTAAGACTCCAAATACTCAAAGGCGCCCATACAACCAATTCAAGCTTCCACATTAATTTGTTTGATGAATACCTCTCCCTCATCTATCCCGAAAACGCCGCTGCCCGCATTAATTATCCTGGAAAAATCCTAACGTCCAACTGGCGCCACAGATACCCTGCAACCCTCGAAGAAATTTCTAGCAACACAAGCTTTATCGAAACACTTAAATCACTCATCTAAGAAGCTGTACTAAAACTTGAAAATTATAAACGAGAAGCAATGCCCTCAAAATGAATGAGGTCTAACCGTTTGTAGAGCTTTTCTTCTTTAAATAAAGCCCAGGCCTCCTTATCAAGTGCGGGCTTAGTTCCTGCATCCCCTTTTTTCCGAAAGAGCACTTTTGTTTCAAGGTATTCCCCCTTCCACATATCTAACAGTTCAGATGTTGGTTCTGGAATTTTTTTACAATTCCTACGCAGGTATTCGACAAACTCGGTAGCTGAGAAATAATAACTTTCTTCACGAAGACCACCTATTGAATAAACAGGTCTTCCCAATAAAAGCATATTACATATTTGCCTAAAGGTTTGCACTCCACCTTCTGCTACAATCAGTTTATCTGCGAGATAATCAGATGTAATAACATCTCTTCCAAAAAGGGTCCCTGTTGCTTCTGATGTTTCATCATCACCATATACAAGGATATTGTGTTTAAGAAGAGGCGCAAAGCAGCCCCAATCTGTTAGAGCAACGCGAGTATGATATCCAACTAAATTACCAATTGTTTGGTCAAGCATCCCGTTTTCTACTACATATTCAGTTGCTGCTGCATTTATACAAGAAGCTCCCTCTTTTGTAGTATGCCCCGTATAACCGTAGAGCATTACAACATCTCTAGTTAGGTGGCGATCAAGAAAGGATTTAACAATAGCTGTACCACTCAAGCTATAAACAGATGAATCTCCGACAACCTCAACTATCAAAGTCCTAGGATCCATTTTCATTCGAGACAAAAGCTCTGCTCTAATTGTTTGATGATAATCAGGATCAGAAGGTTGTTCCCTTTCATGAATCGCATAAAAAGACCTTCCATCAAAGCTTAGTTCCTGAACAGTTTTACACATGTAAGGACCTTCTCTTCTTTGTGCTACTGCAACCATAGTACGAATACTATCTACAAGGTTACTTTGAAGAGCTTCTAAACAGTAAGATGATATTGCGCGGGCAGCCCCACCAAATATAGAAATTGACATAGTCCCTTGTAAAATTATAAATTTGACATAACAAATTGCTATATGATATCTTATGCGAGCAAAAATCGACAAGAAGGAAATATTTCATGACTCATTTTTTTTACTACTTAGGTATCGCTACCGCCTTTTGTTTAATTCAAGCAAATGAAAAGCCGCTTACCAGCCAAGAAAGAGTCATTGTCAATGCTACTTCACAGGATGATCCCAAAACACCTGCTTTTAAAGGTATGAGCACAGATTTTTTACGAAAACCTTTAAACAAAGAGACGTTTAAGCAAGAAATTGTAGCACTTAATCCTAACCATGAAATAGATGATCTTTTTACAAAAAAAAATTGGAATATCGATTTTTATAATAAGAAAAACCTTCCTGTTGTATTGGGAACACTTGAAGATCAAAAAAAATTTTCTTCCGAACTTGAAGGGCATGGTCTTCGATTCTTAGACCTTCCGATTTACATGCCGAATCAAGGATGGAGAATCCCTCCACAGTTAGAACAATTCCAAGAAGTCATTGCAAAAGCTGTTGCTTTTGAACAGGTTATCAATCCTAATTTCGAAAAAACTTGCTATGTATACATCACCGTTGATCAAGGCATAGTTGAACCGCATGTTTCACAAAGAAGAGCTGGTTGGCATGGGGATTCCTACCGAAAGATTAATACTAAAACAAGTTCACTTACAATTCCAGTTGATCATGTCTATGTAATTGCTGATTGTTGCCCCACCCTTTTTGTTCCTGGTCCATTTTCTTTAGATGCTGTCGATCCAGAAAATGTCGATCAAGTTTTAGAAGCATTTGCATCGGTAGCAAACAGTCAATCCCCCATTACCTATCCCAATTACACCCTCTTGAAAATGGACCCCTATTGTGTGCATGATGCAGGTATTAACCAAACAGATAAGACCTTACACCGAACATTTGTAAAAATTTCTTTTAGTGAATCCAAATATTGTAAGCTAGGTAATGCACATAACCAACTCTTTATCTATGACTGGCCAATGGTTCCAAGACACAAAGTTCCCTATGGACCAGAAGCTATGAAACAATCAGCTCATCGTAAAGACCGAGACCATTTTCAAGAAGTCAATATTGCTCAAATTGATTTCTTAAAAAAAACCTGCCATCTTCCTTGGGTTAAATCGGAAATTCATGATATCGTTCGCACAAGGCCGGTACATGCAGAAAGAGCCAAAGAACAAGATATCCTCCAAACCAACATGGATGGCTTTTTAGTCACCATCTGGGTTGCAAGAAAAGATCAATGGAAAGTAACTTCAGAAGATGGATATCAAGTTTTTATGGATGATGTTATTTTTAAAAACATCTACAAACTCGACCCCGAACGCCCTACCTACTTTCAACCAAAATGTGAAATACGAAGGACAATCGAGCTTGCAGAAGATATCCGCTTCTATACCCCACTGGGAGTCTTAGAATACGGTCGCAAAGGAGATATGGTTATCTATCTTAATAGCGACGATATCTATGTCGTTCCCCGCAAAGTATTTGAAGCGAAATATCGAATTCTTTAAAATTTAGGGGATAGCTAGAGCTTCTTCCACAAAACCGTTTAGAAATAACTCTTGTACAATATTATCTCTGTGACAGATTCTTAAATATTTTAAACTTTCAATCGACGTTCTCATAAGCGCTGGCTTAAGCAATGACAATTCCGATTCAGCGATCGCATGCATTGGTTTACCTTGCCTAGCCAATGCAGAGTAGCCGCGGGACTCCACAATTCCTAATTCATCCTCAAGTCGCTTTGCAAGAAGATTATTACCTACTTCCCAGGCTATTGCTACAACCCTATCTCTAGTGCTACGACTCTCTCTATCGGGAACGATGCTAAGCCATGGGATAAAATCTTCATAAGTAACACCTTTCTTTAACACACTTTCAATAACGCTATAGGCAGCTTGTTCAATAACAAACGGATTAAATTTACTGAGCTTATTAACAATAGCTTCCCAAGGAATTCCTTGATCAAAAAACCGCCCACTCAATAGATAAACCAAATCAGCTTGCCTTTTCATTTTTAATCGGGATATGGCTAAAAATGCGCCCTCAAATCCAAGACGAGAGAGCTCCAAACTTGTTTCATATATAAATAACCTCGTCTGCGCAATTTTTTTTGTCTTTATTCCATTACAGTCAGGGGAGATTTTTTCAATCATTCCCTTTGCTTTTTCAAACAATCCACCTTTGCTAAATCTGATCGATGCACCGAAGTAAATATTATCTCTCCCTCTAATATTAAAGGAATCAATAATAGATTGAGCAAAACAATCATCACCTAGCAAAAGGGCTTGAATTGCAATGCACTTTTGAGCTTCCTTTTTATAGGGATATTCTTTTTTTGATAGATCTACTAAAAGCAAATACTGCCTTCGCATTTTTGCCACAGATTCGGCTCTTTCTCTACTTTCTCTCGATTCAATAGAAGCAGCAATCGTGGAAGAAATGTCACACACAACAAAAGTACTTACTAACATATATTACCTCGATAAATACTGTTTTTATCGGCGCAAAAGCAAATACTTTTCGCGCCAATTTAATTAAAGCTTAGATCTCATTTCATGGAATGCTGCAAGGTTTTGAAACATGTTGTAATCATGAATTGTAGACCAAGCCTCAGCTGGAAGGGATGCTGCTTCTCTAAATGTTAAAGAAAGAGTTCCTTTAGGCACTACTCCATCTGGAATAGGAGCAATAAACTGACAAGCTCTTGCTCGAATCCCCTCTTCATACATATAAGAATCTGGCTCATATTTCCCGATTAAAATAGGATTCTCTGTTAACGATACTCCCATTTGAGATGCATGATGAGAAACTGTAGTAGGAAAGTCTCTAAACTGAGTGAACAATTCGTGTTCTAAAACAACTCGTCCTTCTCGGATACTTAAAAAAACCTGATCACCGTTTGCATAAACGCTGACAGTTTCAATAACTCCACCTTCACCAACATTTATAAAGGTTCCAAAGAGTTCACTAATTTTAACCCCTGTAACCTTTAGATGCCCCATATAATCCCACAATCTCTTTGTGTCATCCCATTCTCTATACACAGCTTTTTCTTCGTCTGTTCTTTCAATAGCAGGGCTAGCCTTATCTTCCCAACCATGGCGGGTAATATTGCGCGATCTATTAAAAGCCTCTAGATCGATATCATCAAGAACTTCGGCTTTAACTTTGCACATTAATCCGAAATAAAAACCTTCAACTCTTGCAATCAATTCTTCCACATAAGATATATCAATTGCATTTGTTATGGGAGGAAGATACGGTTTTGTTGAGGAATAAGGCGTTTCCGATAAAGGGAGACTGCTCGTATAAAAAATTCCAGATCCAGCTTCTGCAGGTAACGCTGCTAATTCCATTGTTTTCATCGCAATAAATTTATGGTCCATAAACCATTCTCTTTTTTCGATATCTTCAGGGTTAATCGCCTCAAATCCACTAGCTTCCAAATTATCTACCGGCTCGCCTTCTGACTCAGCAGTAAATACAGCTGAAGCAAAATAAGTCATTGGCATTTTACACCGCACAGAATCAACGAATAAAACTGGTTGAGAACTTACTTTAAATGAACAACCCTCACCTGACTCTTCCTTTCCTTCTCTTGCAGCAGCCTCTTCCATCGTCTCATTCCCATCAACAAGACCACCGCCAACAAACGCTCTCTTCCCATTTCTATTGAATGTAAGAATGCCCCCTTCTGAAGTAATTGCTACGGGATCTACAGCCAGATTCGGTGATGGGTGATGCTTAAACGTCCTACCAAACACCTCATTTAGATTGCTTGTATATGCTTGGAACGCATTTTGAAGCCTTCTTGCTAACTCAAGCGGTAATGAATGATTCGTGGTAATCATTCTAAGTCGTTCTTCCCCTTTTAATTTCAATACTCCATCACAAACAAGTTTTGGTGGCCCTCCAGGAATAAATTCCAACAAATTCTCCTGATGAAATTGTTTAAGTCTCGCAATTGCGCCCCCCAAATCTGAAATTCCTTTAACTAGCATTGACATATAAAACTCCTATTTATATTAATTTTGCAAAGAAGATAGAATACAGTTATAAAATATGCAAGTAGATGTTACTTTTTATGCTATGACATTTTTACTACTTGCTATTTCCACTATTTTCTTTAACGAAATTGCTACAAAAACAGAACAGCATATTCAATATCTTTCGGACATCGGTCTTGAAGAACGGGCAAAAGAAATAAAAGTAAATGAGTTTCAATTCAAGCAGAATCTTTCAAATATAAATCTCTCCTCCTTTCAAAATCACACTCCCATTCCCCAAGAAGTCTTGGATTTTGATCCATTAGCAAAAAACACAATTATTACAACTGATCCTGATGTACAACACAATAAGTCAGATGATGTTAAAAGAATTCTTGATATTCGACTCTATCCTGTTCTAGAAAATTTGATCAAGGAGAAAGGAATTGAAGTGTTCCTTGGAACAAAAGAGGAAATGGCTGCATACTATTTGTCAAAAGAATCCCCCATCTTGCTCGAATTTATAATTCCCTCTTCAGCTACTTATTACCTGACACAATCATGTGTTGTAATGTCAAGACTTGTCAGCGAGGAAAATCTTATTGCGCAGCTACTCACACTTAAACTGGCGGGTATTGAAGTTGAAGGCATCCCTATTGTGGGAGAAATTCAGCACTTTAGCAAGCGAGTCGAAAAAGACATTGCGGCAATAGAAGGAATAGGAACGGGAAATCAGATACTCATTGTAGCAGGCTGTGGATTAGAGAAAAAAGTAACTGACATACTTGCCGGGGAATTTGGAGAAATTTTGGGAGATCCCTATACCTTTAAAGGCGATATTGTCTCACTCATCCATACTCCGTTTTTACAGCCGCAAAATGGCATTCACGGTATCATTTCACTCAACCTCAATTATGGCGAGATTACAGAAAAAATTGTCACCATCCTTTTAGAAAAATATCACTGCTCCCATGTCTTTACAGGCGGCGCTGGGGGCTATATCTCCCAAGACCCTCATAAAGACAAACCTCTCATAGGTAGCTACATTCCCATTACACAATGTATGAACGAAAAAGATGAAATAACGGGTCTCGATGTTACACCCCATCAAGACATACATCTCCAAATTCCCAGTATTTTTCTAGAAACTTATGATTGGCTTAAGCGCGCAAAGCTTCGCGGAACAAGTGTTGACGTTGAGACATTTTATATCATGAGAGCAATCCAAAACTACAATGTGACACATCCCCACTCTAAAATAGACGCTTCTTGCGGCTATTTTGTTTCAGACTATGTGGGTGAAAAGCCGCTCAGAGAATACTCTAAAGTTTACTCACAATACGATGGTGTCCTATCGAAATTTATGCATCATTGTTTGCAACTGCCAGAGCCTCTTTAGAACCTCAGTTTTGAGTTTATGAAATTATAAATCAAAACTGAGGTTAAAAAGCTTCAATTGCTTTGAGCTCTTTGTCTAAGAAGCGCCCGATCGTCGGAAATCTTCCTTCGCTTACACACTTTGCGAGCAGTTGCATCACTTCCAGATAATATGAGCGCACCTGGAATTCAAGCCTGAATTTAAGTTCGGGGTCTTCGGTAAGACGAACAAATTCTCGCCACTCTGCATTGATTGCTTCTCTATCGGTTATCTCAATTCTGCCATTCGTTAAAAAATAGAGATAGGTTTTATCAAATTTTTCAGGATGACTCGGAAAAATGCGATGCATTTCTAAAACGTCAGCATCATGCAATATTTCAACTAATCGAGTTTTTAAAGAGAGATCCGTCGTATCTTTGTTTGCAATGGCAGCTCCATAAATAACTGCTTTTTGGGACCCTTGAGTGGCAATAAACATTGTGGATGAAAAGTGATCACCACTTTTTCTATCCCAACGGTCCTCACCTTCATCTCCTCTTCCCTCATCATGGTCAGCGCATGCCGCAATTGCCCAGGCTTCAAGAGGAGAGTATCCAAGAAGGTTATTAATCATTTGCGCAGCAATGGCAACACGGACTGCATGCATGAGTCCGTGAATGTTTCTCGGGAGTATCGCTTGGAGATTTACCTGTGCCATATACTCTGCATGAGAAGTAATTCCATCACCAAAATAGGGTGAAGCAAGCTCTCTACGAATTCCTAATTCATCTACGTAGGACGGTTTTTCCGGAAATGGTTTTGTATAATTAGGCAGAATATACCCTTCTAAAATGGCTGTTATTTCTGCTTGCGCACCACCGATTATTGGAGTTAATTCAGAAATTCTATTTTCTACCCAAGTCCCTCGTGCCATACAAAATAAAGAGAGCGTTCTGAGAGTTTCAAGTGAATCTACCTTAATGCCTGTTTCCTTTAATGCTTCCTGTAAAAAAGGGATTTGATCGGGATTCGTAAACGCATATTCGATCTTTTTTATAGGCAGAGAGTGATATTCAAAACTTTCCAAGAATTTATGTGGACGAACCTCTGGTCTTGGTGATGAAGAGGCAAATACAATAGGAGCTCTCCTTTCAATAAATAATTTCTCTTCAGGAGTCAACGTTGCACTCATATCTTTGATCGCCCTAACTATTTGACATAAAAAAATGTTAAGTGGCAATGCAGAGGTACGTGCTAAGAGATCCATCATGCGCGGGTCATCACCATGCCCGAATTGTTTTATTCTCTTTATGTGAATGAGTAAAAAGTCTGTTCTCTCTTGATCTAGGCCATCCAGCAGGGCTGAAGTAATATGCGAAAACGCTTCTTCTAGCGCAAAAAGCCCTTGTTGATAACGTTCTGCAGCACCACCGATTGCATAAAATTCAGCAACATGTACTCCGGTTGTAAGATTATAGTATTGAGATTGCAGCGTAGATCCGCTAGAGGGGAGTGTGATCCCTGAAATATGATATTTGTTGATGTTACTATGACTTCCACAAAGTTCGCCTGCAAAAGCAACCTCACCACGGTCCATTAACATTCCAAGAGGAAGTAGTGCCCTGCTCTTTTTTAATCCGGGTAGTGTAGAGGTTGTAGTTCCGTGAATAAATGTCAGATCTTCAGGAAAACTAATCTGCAAAGCTCTACGAATAATTTGATTTCTAAGGATCTTCCATACTCTTTTCCGATTTGGAGCACTCTCCCGAAGATACCCTTGTACTTCGCCAGTGGAAGCCAATTGATACTGATTAAAAAGGGAAGCTACTATACAAATAGGCGGTTTTATAGTTAAAGGTTCATCTAGTCGAATTTCACGAAAATTTCTACTTGCTAATCGCAAAAAGGAAAGAAGAGGGTGACGCGTTACCCAAAGATCATAAATTGTGATTAATCTGTGATAATGCTCCGCAAACTCCTCTTTGATTCGAGAAGTCTTGCAATACTCTTTAACTGATTTGATACGCTCCACTTCCTCTAAAGGAAGCCCCCAAGGATTGTTGCTATATTTACCCCAAAGGCTCATTAGACGAAGCGATTCCCTTATTTCCCCATCAATGTCTTCTAATACAAGTGACCGCTCCACCTTTGTAACAAGCGCTTCCGGAATAATTAACCCCTCTTTAGTTAATAACCTTCTGTACAAAGCAGCATAATGTTCCGATGAGGAACCGGACTGAGCCTTTAAATGCAAGACCGAGATGAGAGGCAATGGAAACTGAAAAATTTTTTTTATGATAAGATTTGGATCTCTGTGTACGTCAAAAAGCCGGTCAAACCATTTTTCAGCATCTCCTACAGTTAACTTTGAGGAGTGTCTATCTAGAAGCATTACCAGCTGCCACCACTCCATTGTAGACCCTCTTGCCCATAAAATTTCAACAATTTCAACATGGCCCTCGCCACAAGCAAAGCTAATCGGCAAAAGTTTTTTTTTGGTAGGAAAACATACATCTACGCCCTTATCTAAAAAAAGCTTCACGATTTCAACACTGCCGATGATACATGCTGTATGAAAAGGAGTACTACCATGTTTATTAAAGACAGATACATCTGCACCTAAGCGCAGGAGAAGAGATACTTTTATAGGATCCTGCTTGGCAGCATACCAATCAAGCAAGGTAGACCATTCTGGATGTTCGTAGTTAATATTAGCGCCAAATGATAGTAAAAGTTGCATGATTGGCAAAAAATTGCTATCAAATGCCTTCATTAACGGAGTGTATTTCGTAACTGCATTTATCATATTAGGATCAGCTTTATGCTCCAAAAGTAGCCGAACGATGTCAACATAGCCCTCTTGTGCTGCTAGATGTAATGCATTTGCACCGTTTTTTGTACTGCAAACATCTACAGTGGCTCCCCTCTCCAAAAGCTGTTGTACAATTTCAAGATGACCCTTATAACTTGCGAGCATTAATGGCGTTGCATCCCCAGCAATATCAAGCTGATTAATATCTAGACCTTGCTCGAGAAGAAATAATGAAATTTCGATATGCCCCTTTTCAACAGCAATAGCCAGAACACTTTTTAAAGTAGAACCACTTAAAAGTTCTTTTTTCGCAAAAAAGATTTTAACAATCGAAAAATGATCATTTTGAGCTGCAATATATAGGGCACTTACACCATATTTTATAAAACTAATGTTTCGATCGGCTCCATGGTCTAATAGATAAGACGCTATGGACTCATGTCCATATTCACACGCAGCATGAAGAGCTGTATATCCACGCCCTGTTAGATTTATGTCTGCACCAGTTGCCAAAAGAAATTTCACAATTTCAAAATGACCATTTTGAGCAGCAGTTACAATGGGAGTATTCATTAAACATATCTCATTAATATCAACCCCTGCTCTCACCAAATGCTCTACCACACCCAATTGCCCTGCTTGACAAGCCATAGCAAGTGGCGATGCCCCTTGAAAGGTCTTAGTAAATAAAGCTCCCTGATCAAGAAGAAGTTTTGCAATCTCAGTTCTACCCATTTGAGCAGCAGCAAATAACGCAGTTGCACCATCTTTTGGGTTTTGATAATTTACATCTACACCATAACGCAACAAAATTTGAACGCACTCGCTCTTTCCCAAGAATGCAGCCAATTGAAGAAGACTATTGCTTCCTATATTTACATTAGGACTAGCACCATGTTCTAACAAAAGTTCAGCAAGTTCTAATTGACCCGTAAATAGAATGCTCACCAAAGGCCTGACATCGTCTTCGTTTGCTTGATGCAAATAGTCAATTTTTCCTTGAGATATAAAATAGCGAACAATTTCAAGATTTTCGTCCTCGGAATGCGCCCTAAAAAATGAAACAAGCGAACTATTTGATCTCGCATACTCTTCAAACTGTTCCTCCCTTGAAAATACTACACCTATATTTCCAGCACCAATTGCAATTATCATACCATTATACCCCAAACATTAGCCATTCAGACGACCCATCAATTTTTTCAGCCAAAACACTAATTAAAATAATACATATTGTCAATGAAACTAATGCTGAAAACAATGCTTCAATTAAGACGTTAAATATATGAACATTCTTTGCGCATATAAGCGCTTATTTGCCAGATGTTCCATTTTATACCAAGATGATTCGTGACACAGGCATGCAGTTATTAGAAACAAAAGGTTGTCCGACCATCTCCATGCCAAACGCAATCGACTATACATAAGATGTTGCAGTTGCTTTGAGCTCTTTGTCTAAGAAGCGCCCGATGGTCGGAAATCTTCCTTCGCTTACACAGTTTGCGAGCAGTTGCATCACTTCCAGATAATAAGAGCGCCCCTGGAATTCAAGCCTGAATTTAAGTTCGGGGTCTTCGGTAAGACGAACAAATTCTCGCCACTCCGAATTGATTCCTTCTCTAACTCCTATATCAATTCTTTCATTAGTAAAAAAATAGAGATAGGTTTTATCAAATCTTTCAGGCTGACTAAGAAATATGCGATACATTTCGAGAACGTCAGCATCATGCAATATTTCAACTAATCGTGTTTTTAGAAAGAGATTGGTCGTATCTTTGTTTGCAATAGCATCTCCATAAATAACTGCTTTTGGAGACCCTTGAGTTGCAATAAACATTGTGGATGAAAAGTGATCACCACTTTTTCTATCCCAATGATCTAAAGCTTCGTCTTCTCTTCCCTCATCATGGGCAGCGCATGCTGCAATTTCCCAGGATTCAAGAGGAGCGAATCCAAGAAGGTTATTGATCATTTGGGCAGCAATAGCAACGCGGACCGCATGCATGAGTCCGTGAGTATTTCTAGGAAGTATTGCTTGGAGATTTACCTGCGCTATATATTGTGCATACGAGGTAATTCCCGCTCCAAAATAAGGTGAAGCAAGCTCTCTACGAATTCCTAATCCATCTACGTAGGACGGTTTTTCCGGAAATGGTTTTGTATAATTAGGGAGAATATACCCTTCTAAAATAGCTGTTATTTCTGCTTGCGCGCCACCAATCATTGGAGTTAATTCAGAAATTCTATTTTCTACCCAAGTCCCTCGTGCCATACAAAATAAAGAGAGCGTTCTGAGTGTTTCAAGTGAATCAACCTTGATTCCTGTTTCCTTTAATGCTTCTTCTAAAAAAGGGATTTGATCGGGATTCGTAAACGCATAATTGATCTTTGGTATTGGAAGAGAATGATATTCAAAACTTTCCATCAGCTCATGTGGACGGACCTCTGGTCTTGCTACTGAAGAGGCAAATACAACAGGGGCTCTCCTTTCAATATAAGATTTTTCTTCAAGGGTCACAGTTGTTCTGATTTCTTTGATTGCAATAGCTATCTGGCTTAAAAAGGTGTTAGGTGGTAATGCGGCGATACGTCCTAAGAGATCAATTATGCGTGGGTCATCACCATGTCCAAATAGTTTTATTCGCTTAATATGAATAAGTAAAAAATCAGTATTTTTTTGATCGAGCTCTTCAAGTGAGGCGGATACAATATGAGAAAACGCATCATCTAATGCAAAAAGCCCTTGTTGAAAATGTTCAGAAGCTCCCCCAATTGCATAAAATTCAGAAACATGCACTCCTTCCGTAAGATTAAAGTATTGAGATTGAAGAATAGAACCGGTAGCAGGAAGTGTGATGCCCGAAATATGAAGTCTGTTGAGATCCTTATGACTACCGCAAAGTTCACCTGCAAAAGCAACGTCACCTAGGTCCATTAAGACTCCCAGTGGAAGTAGTTCACCTCTCTTTATTAACCCGGGTATTGTAGCAGTTGTTGTTCCATGAATAAATGTCAGCTCTTCAGGAAAGCTAATCTGCAAAGCGTTATAGATGACCTGCTTCCTGAGATCCTTCCAAACTCTTTTTCGATTTGGTGCATTTTCTCGAAGATATTTTTCTACTTCCTTTACAACAGCTAATTTATACTGATTAAAAAGGGAAGCAACAATACAAATAGGCGGTTTTATAGGGGAGATTTCATCTGGTCTTACTTCACGAAAATTTCTACTTGCTATTTGCAAATAGGAAAGAAGAGGGTTGCGCGTTATCCAAAGATCGTAGATTGCGACTAATCTTTGATAATCATCCCCAAACTCTTCTTTGAGACCAGCAGTCTTGCAATACTCTTTAACCGATTTGATACGCTCCACTTCCTCTAAAGGAAGCCCCCAGGGATTATTACTATGCCTACCCCAAAGACTCATTAGACGAAGCGATTCCTTTATTTCTCCACCAACATCTTCTAATTCAAGCGGTCTTGCAACCTTTGTTACAAGTGCTTCAGGAATAATTAAACCCTCTTTAGTTAATAGCCTTCTGTATAAGGCAGAATAATGTGCCACTCGGGATCCGGACTGAGACAATAAATGTAAGACAGTAATAAGAGGTAAAGGGAAAGCAAATACTCTTTTAATGATAAGATTAGGATCCTTATGCTTGTCAAAAAGGCGGTCAAACCACCTCTCAGCAGCCTCTACTGTTAATTTTAAGGAAGGCGCGTTAAGAAGTAATACCAAATGCAATAAGTCAATTGAAGCTCCTCTTGCCCATAAAAATTCAACAATATCAGCATGACCCTGTTTTGCTGCAAAAAACAATGCAGTTTCTCCAACTTTTTTACTGCAAATATCAACAGCCACTCCCCTCTCCAAAAGAAGTTCTACAATTGCAAAATGGCCCATAAAACTTGCAAACATTAATGGAGTAGAACCATCTTCATTAGTCACGTTGACATCTAGCCCCTGCTCGATTAGAAATAATAATATTTCTTTATGGTTTCGCCCAGCAGCAATATGCAAAACTTTTTTTAAACCAACTTCATTTAAAAGTTCCTTTTTCTTAAAAAATAATTTAACTATCGAAAAATGACCATTTTGAACCGCCATATAAAGTGCGCTTACATTAAATTTTATGAAACTGATATTTCGATCAGCTCCATTTTCTAAGAGATAATCCACTATAGACTCGTGTCCATCTTCACAAGCGGCATGAAGAGCTGTATACCCACGCTCTGTTAAATTAATGTCTGCACCTGATGCTAGAAGAAATTGAACAATTTTTAAATAACCGCTGCTAGAAGCTATTACAAGAGGGGTATCGATTATACACACCTCATTGACCCTAACCCCCGATTGAACAAATAGCTTCACCACACCCAAGTGACCTTTTTGACAAGCAATACTAATTGGTGATGCGCCTTGAAATGTTTTAGTGAATAAAGCTCCATATAAAAGAAGAAGTCTTGCAATCTCAGTATGACCTAATTGAGCAGCTACAAATAACGCAGTTGCACCATCTTCTGTATTTTGATAATTTACATCTACACGATTATTCAAGAGAATTTGAACGTAATCGCTCCTTCCTATAAATACAGCCAATTGAAGAAGACTATGGCAACCTATATTTACATTTGGACTGGCACCATGTTTTAATAAAAGTTCAGCAAGTTCTAATTGAAGCACACGTAGAGTACTCATCAGAGGCGTTGCACCATCTTCGTTTGCCTGATTCAAATAGTCAATTTTCCCTTGAGCTATAAAATAACGAGCAATTTCAAGATTTTCATCCGGAAAATGCGTGTTAAAGAACAAAACAAGCGAACTATTTAATCTCGCATACTCTTCAAACTGTTCCTCCCTTGAAACCGTTACACATATATTTCCGGCACCAATTGCAGATATCATACCCTTACACCCCAAACATTATTTAGATTCAAACCGTGAATTGAATCACCATCAGAATAACAAGATTGTATTAATAAGTAAAATATATTAGAATTTTCCATTCCAGGGATTTTTCCATTGGCCACTTGATAATATTGCCGAAGCATTACTATCGAAATGCATAAGGCGAACTAAGAACTAATTGCATTCCACAATATTAGTAATTAAAAGGTTAAATAAACATGACCAGTGATAGCTCTCCTTTAAACAGCTCTTCTCCAGTTAAACGCTATTTTATGGCTAAAGGTGAGGATGCAGACCTTATACCAATTGATTGGCAACCATATTGGCGAGATCCACTTTCAAATCCACAACCTAAAGTTTCTTTAAGTACGTTTGCTCCACTAAATGTTGCTATAAAAATACTAAAAGATCAATTTATTGAATGCACTACCTCTGATACGGAAACTAAATATTCAGTTATTAAGACTCTAGTTATCCTAACAAACGAAAAAGAAATCTTCAAATTAGGACTTCAAACATTTCCTACCGTACGAATTGATAGTCACTTAGAAACCCTTTCAATCTATATAAAAGGGAGTGTAAAGATTGCTGTTGATTTACCTCGAACGATTTCCTCAAAAATATTGAAATATCTTATCGAAGGAAAACCGCCGGGTTCTAGTAGGTTTACTTGTTTCCAATTCATAGATTATATTAATGATCTTTATATAGATGACTTTGTACGACTTGAGAATTATTCAAGAACGCCTTGGACGGCAGATGAAGTTCTAACCGGTAATTCTGTTATATTGTATCATGAAGAAAAACATATTCATGCAGCATTATATCTTGGACACGATCTATATCTTTGGCATTGCGGCCCGGTATGTTTAAGAGTATCCTCCTTCAAAGAGATGTTAGTATGCTATCCTTCTACCCTTGTAGAAATAGCGATTCCAAAAGTACTTAGCTCTTAGAACTATATTAAGGCGAAGTTTTTTTAATGACTAACTCAAAAGCATTCAGAACAAACTTTGTTTGTTCAAGTAATGGAACCTCACATAAATCCTTTAACAGGACCTGTAGCTCAGCAATTTTATCCCGTTCCAGGTTGCTAATATAATAACATTTTTTTTCTACTGGATTTATCAATACATAACAATAACACTCCTTTGAATGAGATTCAGCACAAATGCTCCTAGCTATCTCAGGATCAAAAAATTCACACTGATCTAAACATTCCAAGATCCTATCAAACATAATAGTCGTAGGCATTGAAAGAATTAAGTGTAGTAATATAGGCCCTGATTTTAGCGCAAAAAATCTGAGATATTTTTGTATACATTCACTGTTATAGCGTTGAATAGCACGAAATATATTCAACATGATAAACGATTTCACCCAATCAGAAGAAGGTATCTTTGCAGTTCCTAATATTGTGATAAAGCTTATTAAATCTCGATGTATCTGCTCAGGTAAAGAAAAAGCCTTAATAAAGATGATGTCTAACGCCAATGAAAATTGATCTGAAAAATGGATATAAAACACTTCTAAAGCTTTTATAACATCGGGGAATTCTTCTAGCTTTTGAAGTAGGCCTTTTATTTCAACATATCTTGGCCACTTATCTCTTTTATGCGCTCTAATATATTCAATTTCGCCACTGGTCAATCCAGAAAGAGGATCTGGGGATAACCATTGCCAAAAAGAATGATGCAGGGCAACATCTTCCACAATTTTTTGTCTGTATATCCGCGCATCCCCTGTAAAGAGTTTCGATTCATTTAGAGCATAACCTAAATTCCCTCCGTATTCAGAATTTCGCACAAATTCTGAGTCTGCATAAAAATCAATCAACCGATCTAAAATCGGCGTTCTTGGCTCTTCCCGGATAAACAATTGCAATATCCTATTAACTAACAACATAGATTTAATTGAAGGAGATTTCCAATACACAAGACAATGATAAATATCATGGATTGAAAATCCAGCCTTTCCTACAGCATGCCCATCAGCTAGATTAGGAAGTGAAGCGCCCATAACATCAATACCCACCACATGAGAAAAGCAAAACCTATCAGCAACAACATCTGTTTGTTTGACTTCACCTATGACTGGCTTTACTTCAATCGGGACACTACCTAAAGAGAATGCATCGCGTATTACACGAAATGCCGGTAATACAAATTGTCTTTTCCCTTCCAAATAAAACCGTTCTTCTCCAGTGAAAGGGTACAAATTAGCGTTAGTAGCAATTGCAATACGAAAAAGCATCGGATCCAAATATTGAAGGGCACTCTCTAAGGCAGGAACCAAAACAATAGATCTATCCACTGCAAAAGGATAAGAACTAACTTTCGCTTTTAACAATTCCCGCTCTCTAGGATTCATAAAACGAAAAAATTTTCCCAAACACTCGTCGTAGCGAGGGTCAGCTACATCAATAACTTCAATTTTTCGCCCGCACTCAGGAATTCCAAAAACTTTTGTACCATGCCATTCATGAGTTACTTTTCCATCTTTTGCTTCATACGAAAAACACGAGTAGGCCATATTGGATTCGATAAACTGTTGAACCGCAGCAGAAAGCAATGCAATTGTTACAAACTGATCTTCAGTGATTCTCTCTTTAAAGAACGCATTTAAAGCTACTAGCGTCCATTTCGAAGCTCCACTTTCTTCCCAAAATGAGCCCACAAAAGGAATCTCACTTAAAATATTTTCACAAAGCCTTCTAATATCAGAAGAAAGCACCTCACTAAAATGGGTGTGAATTTCCGAAAATTGCGCAGCAGTTAATTTTTCTGTGAGCGGATAACGTTTATAATCTATTGCGAGCGCCATTTACAATTCCTTAAAAAAAGAAAGAGAATTTATAGCAATTAGTTATCTTTTGCAATAAAATAAAAACTCGTCTAGCTATACTGCTCGTGTTTAAAAACTAAGATTAAAAATTCTTGCAATTTGAGCAAAATCTCTTTAAAACAGCGATTCGAAAAGCACATAGCTCTTAGAACTATGATAAGGTTTTTTTACCGACCAAGTTAAACGACTTCAGAACAAATTTCGTTAGTCCAATTAATGGAATATCCCATAGATCTTTTAACAAGACTTGTAGCGCATCAATTTTATCCCGTTCAAGGTTGCTAATACAGTAATATTTTTTTGCATCTGGATTTATTAATATGTAACAATATTGCTCATTTGATTCAGTTTCAGCACAAATGCTCCTAACTATCCCAGGATCAAAAAATTCACACTGATCTAAACATTCAAGGATTCTATCCCAGCCGATGAGAGTGGACGACGATAAAATTAGGCGCAATAATATAGTCACTGAGTTTAGCGCCGCAAGTCTAGCAAATTTTGCTATACGTTCTCTGTCATCTCGTTGAATAACACGAAATATATCAAACATGATTTCTGCTCTTAACCATTCAGAAGAGCGCACCTTTGTTGTTCCTAATGTTATGAGAAAACTTAGCAAATCTTTACGTATCTGCTCTGGCAAGGAATAAATCTTAATAATAGCAATGTCTAACGCCAATGAAAAGTGAGGGCGAAAATGGGTATCAAATGGTTTTAAGGCATTAATAATATTTGCGTATTCTTTAGGTTTTTGAAGCAGCTCCTCCATTTCGATATAACTTGGCCATGCATCTCTTTGATGCCCTCTAATATATTCAAGCTCCTCACTCGTCAATCCAAAACTTATATCTGGACATACCCATTGCCAAAAAGAATGATTCCAGGCAACATCCCACACAATTTTTTGTCTATATATCTTTCCCTCATCTATAAAGAGTTTTGATTCATTTAGAGCATAACCTACGTTTCCTTTAAAATCAGAAAATCGTACAAATTCTGAGTCTGCATAAAAACCAATCAACCGATCTAAAATCGGCGTTCTTGGCTCTTCTCGAACAAGTAATTGCAATATCCTATTAACTAACAACATAGATTTAATAGAATGAGATTTCCAATACGTATAACAATGATACATATCGTGGAATGAAAATCCACCCTTCCCTGTAGCATGACCATCTGCTATTTGAGGAAGTGGAGCGCCCATAACATCAATACCCACCACATGAGAAAAGCAAAACCTATCAGCAACAACATCTGCTTGCGTGACTTCACCTATGACTGGCTTTACTTCAATCGGGACTTTTCCCAAAGAGAATGCACATCGTAATACAGGAAATGCGGGTAATACAAATTGCCTTTCCCCTTCCATATAAAACTTCTCTTCTCCCTTGAATGGGTAAAGAGCGGCATTAGTAGCAAGCACAATACGAAAAAGCATCGGATCTAAATACTGAAGGGAAGTGTCAGAGGCGGGAACCAAAACAATACATCTATCAGCGGCAAAAGGATACAAACTAACTTTTGCTCTTAACAATGCCCTCTCCGCTGGATTCATAAAACGAAAAAAATTTCCTAAGCACTCTTCATACCGCGGGTCTCCTATATCAATAACTTCAATTTTTCGATCGCACTTAGGAACACCAGAAACTTTTGTAAAATTCCATTCCGTAGTTACTTCTCCCCCTCTTGTTCTATGCGTAAAGGAAGAATATGCCATAGCTGTCTCAACAAACTGTTGAACCGCAGCAGAAAGCAATGCAATTGTTACAAACTGATCTTCAGTTATTCTACCGCGAAGGAAAGCATCTAAAGCTACTATCGTCCATTTCGAAGCTCCATTTTCGTCCCAAAATGAGCCCACAAAAGGAGTCTCACTTACAATATTTTCACAAAGCCTTGCAGTATCAGAAGGTTCTACCCTACTTAGATAAGTATAAATTTCAGAAAATTGCGCAGCAGTTAATTTTTCTGTGAGCGGATAACGTTTATAATCTATTGCGAGCGCCACTTACAATTCCTTAAAAAAAGAAAGAGAATTTATAGCAATTATTTATCTTTTGCAATAAAATTAAACGCTCTTTTCAAAAGACTTTATCGCATGAGGATTATCATGATTTTAGAAAATTTTAAACCATTATTGGCAAGTTTATATGATGGCATAAACCCTGCTTTTCGACCTGGAATTTCAGGAGTAGCGGAACAACTACGTATGGCATTTTCTGAAATCAAATTGAGTAAATCTACTAATAAATTTGTCACCAAAGGAGTAAAACCATGACTGCCCCTCTCACCCATTTTACATTATACCTTGCAGCTGAAGGGAATTCCGTAGAAATAAAAGGCCCTGACCTGGCAGATGCTAGCCTACCAGAACAAGCAGAGGCTTCCGCTTGTAAAACACATCAAGAAGTTTTAGCTTTTTTAGAAAGATTGAGACATTCCGAGACTAGAAATGAACTGCATTTTTTCCATTATCACAATACTTCTTATGATGGACACCTAGGGACTTGGCCAATGGGTGTTGCGCATCCATGCACTCTTGAAACCCAAATTAGTTTTATTCAATATAAAATTGGCGAAAGTGCTCATGGAGTTAGACGTATGCCAACATCTTCGTGTGTGATTCTTTAAATTCTCTAAATAACGAGCGGGGGTCTGATATCTGCCCCCCTATTCTTGAACCAGCCGGAACGCAAAACGCTCGCTCCTTATCTAATCACGTTCAGTTATGGAAAACAAAGTACGGAAGTCATCTCGGATTTCTAGGCAGAATGAAATTTCATTGGTTAAGCCATCAGCTTTTAAGTTGGATAAAAAAAAGCCCTAAATAATCTCTTATTCAAAATGTAGATATACTGAGGGGGTTGAATAACTCCTCCATTAATGAATGAGATTCTCCTACCAGTAAAGATGCTGCGCAACTTGTGACTTATGGGCGCTAGAGCTCCCACCTAAAGGGAGGAGACTCCAGAGTCCTTGCTGGTTCAAAAATATCTACGTTTGATGAATTTAGTCGGAATAGTTATAATACTTGAAATCTAAAAATAAGGAGATTATGGATATAGCACCCGAATTAAAATATTTCTTACATAAAAATTATGATGTTCTTTGGTCTCATCCAGAATCTACAGGGCGCTGGAGTACTTTTTTATTGGGGGAAATCCATCGGGATATACCTATAGAACGAATGAATGCCTTGTTTCTATCGCTCTTTTCCAAGCCCGGGAGCATCCTTATGATGGAGGAGGATTCAAGTGGGAAGTTCGAGGGAGATCTTAAAGACAAACTTCTTTCTATTTCAAAAATCCATACTTCAGGTGATACGATAACCGTCATAGGATGGGATAATAAATGCGAAAAACTGATTCGCACAATGGAATTTGTTAACTATGCATGTATTTTATTAAATAATCTTCTTAGTGAAACTGTTGAAGATTCTACATTGTTGGATAGATTAGAAGTAATTCATGCATATCAAAATGGTAATGCGCGATTTGAAAAATTACTTATCGATAAATTTCAAGAATGTTTGGAGCCCAGTAGAATCGCCGCATTTTTTCATGTCAAACGGTTTATAAAAAGAGGGTTGATGGCTCGAAAAGATAGGGCAGATTCAACCAATTTAATTCTACACTATAAAGGTTGGCTGCAATCCTATTTAGTAAGGATCTTGCAAGAATCGTTTGATCAAAGAACAGAGAGTATGGTTCATACCTTGCAAAAAGTGCATAAAGCACAAGAAGGTGAATGTTCTGTCCTACCCAACTTTCTCATTGCTGGAATTTCTCATTTAATAACTGACTATAACTTCGGTGAAGGTCGTATGAAATATCGTTTTTCCTTGAAATATTTATACGATTATTTAAATTTATATGGGCAGGAAACAGTAGTACTTATCCCCAAATTATTTCAGATTGCTCCTGTACCAGCTATTATGCATCTTGAACATAGCGCATCTCAAAAAATTCAATCAACCTTTCGATTTTACAGTTTAAAAAAACGTGAGATAATAGAAGAGCAGTCTCGTCTCAATTCGGCTGCCGTTCTGATCCAAAAAATTGCAAGAGGTCACTTAAGCAGAAAACAAAACTAATAGATCCTTATTCATTTAACCAAGATATAAATTTCGTTCTTAAATCTTCAAAAATATATATGTCCTTTCCATGAGTAAGTATCGCAACTGTAATTCCGAGAATCTTAAGACTATTAATAATTGCAAGTCTTTCCGAATCTGATAAAACCCTATGTAAATTTATAGATACCCCATATGCAGCTACAATATCTTTAATGCTATCCTCAGGGAGTCGGAGCCTTTTTGCAATTTCTTCAGAAGAAAATTCCTCAATATTATTTTTATAAACCTTTCGAATGAGTTTTTTTGGAAGAATAACACCTTTATCTTCAGCTTCGGTTATACTTGTGACAGGAGGAAGATCCTCGCCTCTTAAAAGTGCAGCAAATTCAGGATAGAAGAGTGTATTTCGCTGGGTAAGGGCATCAGATATTTTCCTCCATTCAAACTCGTTTACTGTTAAGATGTCTATTGCCCTTCGAAGTTCGCCTTCTAAAATTTTATTAACATCAGCCATGGAACCTGTCAAAGTCGATCCCATTCCTTCATCTTCCACCATAAGAAGGGCAATTTTTTTAGCTTCCTCCAAATCGCTTTTGCTTCCGATATACGCAGATCCATAGAGCAATTCACCGGCTCTTCCTGCAAGGCAAACACATATGCGATCGAGTAAAGCCTGCTTTGAATTCTCATGAATACCATCTTTTACATGTCTCCATTCGATGTATCCTTTAATATCACCAGTTCCACAAAGAGAAATTTTATGAAATTTTCGATATAAGACATGACCAACAATTGCATGTCCAGATTCATGTGCTGCAACAACTTCTTTTTCTTTAGGAGAAAGATTTGACGATGTTAAAACTCCAAAGTTCACCATATCGCGCGCTTCATCAAAGTCTTTTAGCGTTAGAGGAGCTCTTTTTGATTTTTTTTGAGCAATACCTTCCGCTTCGTTCACCCAAGAAACAAGCTTCGCTCCAGAAAAACCTTCACTGATTGTTACAAGATCAGCGACTGTAAGCTCGGGGTTTAGTGATATTCCTTTTAGATGAATTTCCAAAATCTGCTTTCTTATTGAGCTGCTTGGAAGTGAGAGCGAAATACGTCTATCAAATCTGCCAGGACGAATCGCTGCTGGATCAAGCACTTCTACATTATTCGTTGTTCCAATAACGACAACTCCCTTTCTTTCTTGCGTAAGAAGTGTGAGCAACTGATTTACACTCGCATTAATATGGAAGCCAGTTGTTGATGTTTGATCAAATCTTTTAGGAATAATCGATTCGATTTCATCAATGCAAATCACTGCGGGAGCGGCTGATTCGGCAGCTTTGAAAATCCCTCTTACTAATTGATCTGTTTCGCCAACATATTTTCTTTGGAGACTACCGGCCGCAATCATAAAAAATTTAGCTCCTGCGTGCCCCGCAATCGCTTCTGCTAAAAAACTCTTCCCAACTCCCGGAGGGCCGCTTAATAAAAGTCCCTTTGGAGCTTTTTTTTCATCTTTCGTAAATTTTTCTGGGTTTTGAAGATAAACTACATAGTCGGAAACACTTCTAATCAGTTCGGGATCTCCACCAAATTTTTCTAAATCAACTGTTGGAACATAAGATGAGAACTCTTCTTCTTCTTCTGATTTTGCACATGTTGCTTTGTTTGATACAAATAATCCAAGCGCTGTAATCACTGTCATCCATCCAAAAGACAAATATCCTGTTTTTTCATAGGTGTGAGATTTGCTACCCGCACTACTTCCCTGAAAGAGATATGCAGATCCAATAACTGATAGAGGCCTTCTTGGTAATGCTATAAATGCTTTAAAAGTTACATGAGCAAAACTAGAAATACTTTTAATATGCATAGAATAACTTCCCTAGAAATTGTTTTTAATAGATTGTCGCCAGAAAAGATAACATCCAGCATCTTAGAGCGCAATATCAATAGAAAAATCTTTAGAGGCGACTTGGGAAAAGGGTTCTTAAGTAAGCAACAGCCCCGCTACTGCAGTTTTTTCTTTCAGCGATTTGAAGAAGCGTTTCCCCTGAATATGTTATCAAATGGTTAGCTCCTGCCTCAACGAGTGCAATGACACATTCACCACTAGAACAATCGGTTTCAACTGCAGTCACAAGAGGCGTTCTTCGACAATCAGAGCAGATTTCTAAATATTCTGGCATGTAGGGTATAATTTTTCTAATGAGCGCAGGATCACGAGCTTGAGAAAAACAAACTGTACAATTTTTGTTGGAGTGATCTTCGCAACATAGAACTTAAAATTCCGATGATTCATTATGAATTCAGAGGCTTCATATTCTTCGTTTTTTTGAGAAAAAAACCTAACATGTCACGTCAATCCTGATTTTAACTTCATATATATCAAGCTCAAATTTACAGAATTTATTTTATTTACGCGCCTCAACATCTATTTGAATTTCAAGACCCCCGGACTTATTACACCATTGTAAATATTGTAGTAGTGACACCCTAGAAGCACTAAGAACTCTCTCCATCTCTTCTATCTCTTCTACTTTTGATGCACCCACAAATCGAGATTTATGATCGCCGGGACAATTATGAAGAAGCACTCCAATAAGTTTTTGCGGGAGGTGTAATAGGTCTGCTAGTTTTCCAAACAATTCTTTTACCGAGTCCGTTGTACCCACCGGAACTTTTACACCAAATTTTGGTAGATACTCGTCACGTACGATATCTGCTTCATTAGCTAGTAGAAATAACGCATCTTTATATGGACGCATACCCCAGAAAATTACTTCACCTGTTGCACACACTGACATAGACTCTCCTTTAATTTATTAATATTTGCCATTCCTAAATACCTAACGAATGAACAGTTATGCTGGCACAATCATAGAACACAACAATAATAAATACAATGCCAAATGAATAAAATATTAAAAAAAATGATGGTAAGCATACTGACTGGTTATGCAAACAATACTTGAACACGAGTGATATCGACACAAGTATTTATAGGGATTTCGAAAAAATAGGGAAGCTGCCATTTTTGAGTCATACTTGCTTGTTTACTACCCGTTTTATCCCATGGTGGATAGACTCTTATTGCTCGCTTGCCCCCCTTTCCATGCTTAGAAACAATCCCTTTTTCATATAACACGTGCTTGGGGAAAACAAACTGTCCAAAATGCTCAGGTGTGCGGACACTGACAACAACTAGATCAAACGGGTCTTCTATATCAAAAGGTTGAATAGGCCCTCTCCCTATCCGCTTCCAAATGGTAACAAATTGTCCAATTTTTGTCGGAGTGATCTTCGCCACACGGAACTTAAGGTTCCGATGATTCATTTTGAATTCAGAGGCTCCATATTCTTCACTTTCCGGCTCTATTGCAAACTGATCCCCAATTAAACCGCTTGGCTCATACGCAATTTTCTGAGCTTCTTAGAGCGCAATATCAATAGAAAAAATCTTTACAGGCGACTTGGGGAAAGGGTTCTTAAGTAAGCAACAGCCCCGCTACTGCAGTTTTTTCTTTCAGCGATTTGAAGAAGCGTTTCCCCTGAATATGTTATCAAATGGTTAGCCCCTGCCTCAACGAGTGCAATGACACATTCACCACTACCGCAATCAGATTCAACAGCAGTCACAAGGGGTGTTTTTCCACTAACAGAGCAGATTTCTAAATATTCTGGCATGTAAGGTATGATTTTTCTAATAAGCTCAGGATCCCGAGCTTTTGCAGCAAAATGCAAAGCAGAGCGCCCATCTTTTGCTCGCCGCTTTGGATCAGCCCCTTTGGAAAGCAAGAGTTCTACGATCCCCTTAAACCCTCTCTTACAGGCTAATAAAAATGGAGTCATTCCCTTCCCCTCACTAATATTTATATCTACAGGATGCCTACTTGAAACGATGGCTCGAATACTTTCAATATAACCACCCGCGCAAGCAAACAATAACCAAACCGATACTAACTCAGGCTCTTCCTCAGAAGAACTTAAAACTTTAAGTAGCTCCTCATAAAAAAATAAAGCGTCGCCACATAAATACACGTTTTTAGCAAAATCAAGCTTTGCAGACCTTGGCCCTAAGACAGCTCCCCGAGCGATTAAACTCCGAATCAAAGAGAGATTAGATCGAGCTCCATAATCAGCAAAAGCAAAGTTCAAAGGTGTTTCGCCACTAGTTGTAACAGCATTAATTTGAGCGCCCATAGATAAAAACCAATTCGCAAGGGGTTCATTTCCATTCAAACATGCAACCATTAAAGGGGTAATCCTTTCAGGGTCTGGAGTGACGTCAACAGGCAAACCTTTATCAACCAAAATTTGCGCTAATGGAATTACCTGATCAATCTCTCTAGAAAGAGTATGCCTCGCTAAACAATGTAATAAGGAAGCATTGATTAGCTTATAACCCCCTGAATTATTATAACACCGGTTGCATAAGCCAAGCATGACAGTAGTTGCTACGGAGGCGCCCCTGTCAAGCAATCTAGAAACAGTGGGTGTAAAAAGCTTGCAACAAGCAAGAGAAAGAGCTGTATGCTCGCTATCCAAGCTATAATTTATGCTTTTTTTGGCTGAAAAATTCAATACAGTTGCATTATATGTAACATCGACAAGTCGAGCTAATTCCTCAACCTTTGACTCTGTCCATACATAAGCTGAACGATTAATAATCTCATATAGAACAGTCGCCCCATTATCATCTCGAACTGTGGGATCAACCCCTTTACCTAATAAAAATCGTAAATAATCAACATGAGGGCTCTTCGTACAATCAGTGACCACTGCATGCAGTAAAGTTTGTCCAAGATAATTTCTCCCTTTAATATCCTGTGAACCACACCACTCTGTCGTATATTCTTCAAATTCTGCGACAGACCTCGCCATGTCAAGACAACCAAAATAAGTAGCCATTATTACGGTTCCTTTTCAGTATTATTAAAAAAATATAAAGAATACTAAATTTAGATTTTTATGTAATCTAATTTTGTTCAGGATTAGACTTGAGTCATGATATTTGATCACTAGAAATAGTATCGAGAAGAAATAATACTTTTTTTTATTTTTCTCTGTGTTCTCTGTGGTGATTTATTTTTTTTACTAGTATAGTTCCATCATGATTTATAGAATTTTGGCAGTTGTTTTTTTGTTCGGCGCTCCGGTGATTGCAGATAGCTATCAGGAAAAAGTGGATGTACTTTTTAATAGCCTAGATCCGGCCTCGCTTGGTGAGCTTTTTGCATTTTATAACTTGTATCCTAGCACAGTAGCTGGCGAAAGAGCGTACAATAAAGCATGGCAGCTAATCAATCTCCATCGCGCTATTAAGGTTGAACCGCGAAAAATGCAAGGATTTAGCTTTGATATTAAGCCTATTATTGCTCTTGTTACAAGAGAGCCGTATGAAGACTCTGTTCTCCTTACGGAAAAAGAATTAGAGACAATAGAGCTCATCACAAGTCATTTAAAAAACAGACAATTAAAGGGTTACAACGTTTGGAGTACGGATGAAATTGTAGCAATGCCCAGTGAAGATATCGATCTTGCTAGGTCCATTTTTCTCTATCAATTTGGAAAAGAAAATCCATTAAAAGTACGGTCATACGAAGCCTATCTTGATATGATGGCGCTTCAGATTTTATCAAGACTCCCCAAAGATTATAACGATCTAGACGCGCTAGGTGCGATCAGTCATTTTATTTTCCATGAGATGCGTTACCGCTTTCCGCCTCATTCCATGTGGACAGAAGATGTCGATCTATATACGTTTCTTCCCTCCGTTTTAGATAGCCGGCATGGCGTTTGTCTTGGCGTTTCTATCCTCTACTTAACACTTGCGCAGCGAATCGGACTCGAACTAGAAATTATTACTCCACCAGGTCACATTTACCTTTCTTATCAAAAAAATGGCCATGAGATCAATATTGAAACAACAGCAAGAGGGCTTGATATGCCCACAGAAACCTACCTTGGAATTGATAATAAAATTCTAAAAAAACATCAGATCAAGAATGTTGTCGGTCTTAATTTTATGAACGCGGCCGCGACTGCATGGCATCATAACGACTACAAGACAGCCCTCTCCTTCTATGGAAAAGCAGCTCTCTTTCTACCCAATTACCCCATACTCAATATGTTTACCGCCTACAATCACCTCTTAAATGGCAATATCAAAGAGGGCAAAAAACTACTTGAAAAACTGAAAAGCAATCCCGTTGTTGAATCCATCTATCAAGATACAATCGCTGAAGACTACCTCCTCAAACATGTCGATATCGAAGGAATCAAAGCCGTATTCGAGGAAGTCAATGAAACGCGAGAATCCATTCTCAAGAAACAAGAAAAAATTCAAAAAACTCTCAAAAAATACCCCAAATTCCGTGAAGGCGTATTCCATCTCGCAGTGACCTGGCTCCAACTCGGAAGAAACAAAGAAGCAATCGAAGCTTTAAAACGCTACCACGATCTTGATCCCGGAAATCCTACCGCCGAATACTACCTCTCCGCCCTCTCCCTCCAACGTTGGGATTTCAAAAGTGCCATCAAGCACTACAATTTCTGCAAAATCATTCTCGAAAAACATAACCACAAACCTAAGCTCCTCCAAGGCTACGAAAAGCAACTCCGCCAGTCCGCTCCCACTCACCTCCTCTAACATCACACTGCACAAACAACGCAAATCAATTGCTACATATTAAAAGTTTCTGTTAAATTTTTTCTCGATAAAACATACGGTAATTTAATGAATAAAATTGGATTGAATTTAATAATGATCATTGGGTTTACTCCGATCGCAGTCTCTTTTTATTTAACATTTCTTGAGATAGCAAAAACTGCTTGGAAGTCAAATAGTAAATGGAAAAAATGGCTAGCATGCACTTATCTTTTTGCAATTACTGCTTCAGTACTACGTGTTATATACCTTTTAGTAAGCTAAGAATTATGAAGGCAAAATTTTTATTTAATTTTCTTTGCGCTCTGCTTATTTTTTATACAAGCATAATCAATGCTCATCCACCATCGAGTGCCATGTTTGTGGAACTTGTAATACACGAAGACGCGGAAGGTATTCGTGAGTTTTTTTCAAAAATGGCTAAAGACTCACCAACTATTTGTGAATGCAAGACCTTTATAAAAGAAGTTTCTACTGAATTATCGCTTTTTTACAATGTCCCTTTATCCAAATTTTCTTTAAAAAATTTAACTAAACAATTGGAAACTTGTATTAAAAGCACTAAACCCGCAAAAAAATCATTGCAAACTAGCACCCTTCCTTTTTTGAATTTATATAAAAGCGGATTTTCTTTATTAATGCCAGCTACGTATCCAATTAATAGTTATTCAGATGAGGACTTTTCAACAAATACTGTTATAGGATTAGTGGAAATGCTTGTGGGTTCATTGCTATACATTATCCCCCATCCTGCTACGAAAATTATTGGCGGAATTATCCTTGCTGACGGAATAGCAAGAGCAGGTGGCGGATTAATTGAAATAGATGACAAAAATAAAAAAATAGCACGCGAAAGCAACGATTTTATCTTAATCAGAATAGGGAAATAATTCTATGTGGCAAAATGCACTACTAGATGTTTTATTGAATTTTATAAAAATTGCAGGACCAGCTCCAATTGCTGGCTATTTTTATTTTCTTTTAGTTGAGGAAACAAGAAAGGCTTGGAAATTAAATATACGGAAAAAGCTATGGCTCACGTATTCAGGATTATTTCTTCTTTCAGTTGCATCACTTAAGTATCTACATTGGATGTTTACTTAACTGAACTATAAATTTCGAGTAAACCAAATGCTAAAGGAGTTTCCAGGAAAGGATATTGCCTTGTGTACGGGCTTGCTTTTCTTCGCCTGTGTAAATATAAGTGTTGCTGATTTAGATGGCATGTTAGCTAGCCCCAATACTTTAGGGACCAATGCTCTATTAATCATACAAACCTCTATATGGACAATAATATAACAGGAGCAACACAATTGTCCGCATATTAGGCAATTAACTTATAATCAAGGGATTAGACCTAGTCAGATTCGTCGTTTTCAGAGGGGGCCTCAAGAATCGGCGCCTCTTCTACTGTTTTGGGATAACGAACTTGAATGGTTTCGCGGGTGCAATCATTATAGATATCAATTGGGTAGTCCAGGTTGCCATTTTGGGTATTTATTACCGAAATGTTACAATCCCTAGGATGGCCGTGTGTGCTACTATCATTCCATCTCCTTGCTGTTTGATGATGAGGAGGCGAAACATCGTACCAAGTGGTATCTATTCTAATTTGACTACCATCTGAAAGTATCTCTTGAACTGAAGTATCCTGCTTTTCTTGAGGAGCCGAATCATCTGCAAAGATCAAAAAGGGAAGACAAAGAGCTACTCTAAAGAAACTAAGGGATTGTCTTATCATAGTATATCATCGCTTCAGCGCGAACTTTCTCCCCTGTAATTTTATTAGTAATTGTAAAGGGGTATTCATCCGCTTTTTTGTTGAATCTGATGATAACGTCCCCATTATATTTTGTCCACCCTTGGCTAATCTCTCGATCATCAGGGTGAACTTTATAGTTTGAACCATCATTAGTTAGGACAGTTTTACCGTCTAAACTTACCATGCTGATTGCTCTTGGGACGAAAGGATATGCAGGCGTGAGATCATCGCTTATTGGAATTATTAAAAAAGAAAGCGCTATGAAATAATGCAACCGATCACTCCTTTTGGAATTTTGCTCGAACAGATTGATGAGGATCTACGCTATTATTAGTAATAATAAGCGGGTATTCTACATTTTCTTTTGTATCTTGAACCGATACTGCTGCAGAAGTTAATACCCAGTTACTAACAATTCCCTGATCTTCTGGCTTTATCACATATGAAGAGTTGTCTGATAACCAAAGCTTTGATCCATCCTCAGGCACAATACTGAGTGTTAATGGCATGCTTTGCGTATCAGAAGGCATTGCTTTCTCTGCAGGAGTCATCCCCACTATCTCTGTATTAGGCTTATCAAGATTATTTTCGGCTACAAGCATAAGAGGTAACATTGCAAAATAAAATATCCTTCTCATAAATTCTCCTTGTTAACATCACACCACCGTTTTACTTTTTTTTTGTACAGAAAAACTAAGAAATTTGTTGATTTTTACTAATTTTCCTTTATGAATGGGTCATGACCGTGCAAAACGTAACATCACCCCGATTATCGCTAGAAGAAGTTTCCGCTTTTTTACAAAAAAATGATCTTCCTGCCGCAAGATACATAAAGTCAATAAGTAAAAGCGTTGAATCTTCCGTATATTCCATCATTACAGAAAATGAAAATTACATACTCACCTTGTACGAACAAAATTCATTAAATCCTTCAATGATAAAGGAGAGTTCTAACTACTTTATAGACAAAGGATTTCCGTTTCCAAAGATTTCCGGAACTGGAAAATTATTAGATAGGCAAGCAATACTTTCTTCTCACTTACTAGGAAAGGCAAAAAACCTCTGGGACGGTACTGACTACGAAACAATCGGTTTTCTTATGGGAAATCTGCATAAGTGTAGTGAAAAATGCACCCTTGCCCAAAATCCTACTACACCCTACATTTGGAGTCTTTCAACAAATTTTTATCAAATACAATACAAAATCCCTATCGATTTTCAAAGACTTGAGCAGGAGATTTTTTTCCTAGAAGAAAATTGGCCGTCACAAATTCCTAAAGGACTTATTCATGGTGACATATGGCGAAATAACGTTTTATTCTCTAATGATGTACTTTCAGGAATTTTAGACTTTAAACCAAGCTATGAACCTTTCATTCTTGATCTAGCGAATATAATTAAAGGGATACCTGCAGAAAATACTACAGCACTCACCTCTCTTATTTCAAGTTATGAACTCGCAAGACCATTAACTGCGGCAGAATACAGCTCATTGCATCTGATGGTTTCAGCTAAATTTCTAACGACTATACTCTACTTTCTAAAAAAAGCAATTCAGGCTCCTAATCGGAAAGATGAATTTCAAACATATGCATTTCTTAATCTGCTTAAACTAGATTCATGGAAAGAGCAAGCGGAACTGATCACGTAAGGATGCCGGAACAACTTCCTCAACACCCGCCTTATCATACATAAGAAAGTACATACAAGAAAACATGATACCAAGAGCTGGGCTAAATATAGCAATAACAAGAGCTATAGCTGATACAATTGCTCTTTTTAAACTTAAGTAAGAACGAGCCAGTGATTTTTTCAAAGATGAAATGGAAGTAAATGTGATGATATGCAAAAAGGCTTTCACAATAACTGCTAAAAACGAGTAAATACCCCATAAAATATCTGCAAGAAGAAGGAGCAAAAAGAAAAATCTAGCGGCAATTGCTGAGAAAACATTGCTTTTCCCGCTATCTTTGGGGAAATCTCCTTGAATATGATTTGCGCCTATCCCGTTTGGGTCAATGTGCGGCCCTGATGCAAGGTCTGAAAGATTATCATCAAGCTCTTTTTCATTATATTCAAAGATGTTGTAAATTGCCATTCTTACTGCCTTTTTTACATTTGTTCATCCCATTCAACGCAGAAATTCTATACATTTCTGCGAAAGTGGGAAAATTAAAAACATGCTCTACAAAGTAATCCATTTTCAGATTAAAAGAAATTGCAACTTGCGCAAGGTGTATTGATTCTGTAGCTCCAAGCCCAATAATGTGAGCGCCTAAAAGTTCAAAAGTTTTTGGATTAAAAATTATTTTGCAGAGTCCTGATTCTGCCCCAGTGATAATGCACTTGGAAATTTCGTAATAGTATGCCCTACCAACTTCGTATTCAATACCCAAAACCTTTAATTCTTCTTCTGTTTTACCAATGCTAGAAATCTCCGGAATCGTATATATGCCGTATGGATAAAGGTTTTTAAAATGAGAACTTTTTTCTCCACACGCACTTAAACCAGCAAGTCTTCCCTGCACATATGCAGTTGAAGAAAGGCAAGAACCGTCAATAATATCGCCCGCTGCAAAGATATGCTCGATTTTTGTTTGATAATACTCGTTAACTTCCAGATACCCTTTTTGATTGAGACTTAAACCCGCATGATTGATTTCCAGAAAATCCACATTCGCTTCTCTTCCTGCAGCAACTAACACAGTTTCTGCACTTATGCTTGTACCATCCGTAAAAACAACTTCAACACCTTTTTCATTCACAAGAATTTTCTGATAATCCTTTCCTCCCATGAATATTAGATGATTTCGCTCTAAACAAACTTGAAGATGATCTCCAATTTCTTTATCTAAATGAGAAAGAATTCGAGTCCTCTTGTCTACAAGAGTTACCTTTGTTCCAAGCACACAGAACATACTTGCATACTCTGTTCCAATCACTCCCGCTCCAATTACAATCATTGATTTAGGAATGTTATCCATATCTAAAAGAGTAGTTGAATTAAAAACTTTTTTGCCATCAAACGGAATTTCTTTTGGACATCTTGGTTTTGAACCTGTTGCCAAAAGAATTGTTTTAGCGAAAAACCTTCTTACCTCTTTCCCATTCTTACTCAGAGCCACTGTATGTGCATCAATAAACCTTCCATTCCCAGAAACAACTTCTATCCCATTTTTTTGAAGCTGTTTTGAAATCGTCTCTTTTAAATGAGCCTTAACCCAGTTCACACGGAAGTTAAGATCGGAAATAGAAATCTCATGCGTTTTAGGTAATTTATGATGTTCAGCATAAAAACTATTCTGTGTAAAATTCGTTAAATCAAGAATTGCTTCACGAAGGGCTTTAGACGGAATAGTTCCTGTCCAAAGTGATGAACCACCTGTTTCATAGCCCTCAATTACAGTAACTTTCCTACCGCTTTTACTTGCCTGAATAGCCCCTTTTTGTCCAGCAGGTCCTGAGCCAATGACTAAAAAATCTATTTCTTCCAAAATTACCATATAGAAATTTTTTTACACCAAACGGATGCTTTAAATCAAGAATCGATTTTTGCAAGGTAATCTAATTCTGCATTTTTCTTGATTTTAAATTTAACCCTGCTTAACCTCTCATTAATTTAAATTTAGGGAGAAATTTATGACATCAGAAATAAGACCAGGTTCTAGAATGAGCCTAATTGGATTCGATTTATTTACAAAAGCTTATCTAACAATTGGACAAGCTACCGATCCAAAACTTAACATAACCGCAAAAATTCCTGCATATCTAATTAAGTTACTATTTTCAGAAAGATTAATGGCAGAGCATTTAGAACTAACAGGCAAAAACACCTATATAAGTTCTGCTCAACTTGTTTCCAATCACACAATCGAAGACTTAAATGGCGCGCAGCTCCTTTGCAATATTAATTTTCCAAGAAAGCAAATTGGAAAAATCATGTCTGATTGTCTTGTAACAGGAGTTCAAAGAGAAGGATTGGATGCAATAGAAAAGCGAGAAACAACTGTATTTATGAAGCCTTCCACACTTGTGCCACTCGGAAGCCGCGTAGGAATTCTTGGCTCAGAAGAAATTCTAGAGAGCAATCCTAGAAATTTAAACTGGCCCGAATTTTCAGCAATTGATTTACGAATTGGAACAGTTGTTGGCCTTGAAGTAAACGATAGAGCTTTTCGTGATAGCCTTGTTAAGGTCACTTATACTGTAGATTTTGGAGAGGTAGGACGTATTTTTTGCGTGGGTGTATTTCACCCCAAATTTAAAATTGCAACACTTATCAGCAAGCAGATACTAGTCTTAACAAATTTAGATCGAAAAGAGCTAAAAGGCCTATTTGCTTTCGCAAGTGATGCAGATGTTTCAGGCGCAATTTTAACAGTTGCAGGAATGGCTGCAATAATTCCTGCTAAACCTGTCCTAGATGGATTTCGTTTAGCTTAATCATTAAAAAAAGGGATAATAATATGATATCAGCATTAAGAAGATGGGGATCGCTATTACCAAGTTATGCCCCAATTAGACACAACTCAGACAGCATCTGTTTACAAAAGTATTTGCCACGAGCAACGGCTGCGAAAAGTTTTCTGCTGGGCCCATCATCGCCTGCAAAAAGAATAGAAATTAAACTAGGAAATCTCAAAGAAAAAGAGATGCGCGAAGAACTCATGGAGATAGTAGCAAGCCACTTTGAGATTCATCCATTTGCAACCGGATTAACTAAAGAAAATGCTAAACATGTTATGAGATGTTATTTAGCAATGTCAGAAGCATTTCCTTATATTCAAGCGGGTGCACATCGAGATCTATTAATGGACGCTATTCGCAGAAATGTTCCCATGGAACCAAAAATGGAAAAAACGTTTGTTGTAGGCAGCTTTCTTACATGGGATGAAACAGGGGGACAATATCTTTTAAAAACAGAAGGGATATCTGCTTTACCAAAAATTCTAGATACAAGAAATTTTCATTCGAGAATTTTAAAAAAAGACTTGGCTACTATATTTAAAGAGAAAATCGAGCCAAATTATTGCACACACACCCATTGTTATTTAACAGCTCTTGGAAGAAAACTTGGGGTTTATAATCATACCGAAAGATGCGCTATGATGGTTGCTTTTGAGCTTCATGCAGGCCAAATGATCGAAGCTCTTTGGCATTCACTTTCAACAGAATTAGAACTAAATAAAGAGGATCTGGAATACTTTAAAATTCATGTAGGCGGTGATGATCCAGGAGAAGCTTACCATATTGAAATGGTGAAAAATCTCATGCAATCAATTGTTGATGAAGAACATAAATCACAGTTTTTTACCTATTTTAAACGGTGCTATCATATGAATATTGAATGGTGCAAAGCAATTTGTAAAATGGAGGAGAGAGTATGAATTCAATTTCATTAGATTTTTTTGGAGCATACCAATTTTACGTCGAGCATGATCTTGCAAAAGGGCATTTACTTACAGTAGCCAACACTTCTAGTCCATTATTAGACCGCGTCAAAACAGTGGACGGAGATATCGAGATATTTTTATCAACTGACGGGGAGGAAATCCCTGTCGGATCTCCGATTTCCATTTGCTATGAAGCGAGATATAGAAAGCCTCCAATTGCCTTAAAAGCTGAATTTGATAAGATTAAATTAGTAGCAGGTACAATTCTAAATATAGTTCCATTATTTGGTGAACCTGAATCACTATTTTTAACTGTTGATTTTAGGCATGCAGGCAAAAAAGAAATAACTATTGTAAAGACAGATCCTTCAAGAATATTTATTGGCAAGAGCGTAATAGCGCTAGCAAATCTAAAGGGAGAATGCAGGCATGATCAGACAGCAGCGCTTATCTGTTACAAAAATATACTAGGCCAAAACATCCCCTTTATATCAACAGCCCCTGTTGCAGATGGAACACGTTTTATAATTTAAGATTCGATTTCTTCTTTAAAGGAGAAGAAATCGAGGACATGCTCAGCTTGGATAAAGTAAGAAATAATTAAAAATGTAATTCCAAAAATTGCTGTTTGCAGACCAAATTGATGCACTTGCTTAAACAGCCCTCTTGCAAAATGGATATCAAGATTACCTGTCCATAATTTGAGGGAGGGCTCAGTCAAAACAAAATGGCCAAATAAAATTGTTACAATACCAGCAAAAACTGCTGAAATTGTTGTTTTTAGAAATGATCTAACAAGCGGCCTTATCACTTCAATGTCAAGGCGATATAACAAAAATCCCATGTTAAAAAATGAAGCAATGCTTGTAGCTATAGCAATACTTGCGCCGCCTTGCTTAAATACGAAAACCATAACAGAGCTAAGGACTAAATTAATTGCAACGCTCCATAGAGAAGCTAAAGTGGGCGTCCAAAAATCATTTTTTGCATAAAATGCTGGAGCTAAAATGAGCACAAATGCTGAAGGAACAAGTCCTATTCCATAACCCCAAAGACACCTTGTCGTATGTATTGTCGAAAGGTTAGAAAACATGCCTCGACCATACAGAAGATTTACCGAAAGTCCTCCAAGAACAAAAATGGCAATTGTACCAGGCAAAAGAAGACTAAATGTTCTCACAAACCCAAAGCTTAAAAGGGATTGGAAATGATCCTTATCTCCAAGTTTCATAGCTCTTGTTAGAGGGGGCATTAGGGCTGAAGAGATTGCAATTCCAAATAGCGCTAGAGGTAATTGCTGCAATCTATGTGCATAACTTAAGTAAGCTGGTCCCTCCATAGAAGAAAAGCAAGCAATGATCACATCAATTGCGCTATTAACCTGCACAGCTGCAACACCAACTACTCCTAAAAAAAGAGGAGCCAACATACTTTTCAATTCAATGGAAAATATTTTTGCTTGAAACCACTCTTTTAAAGTCAAAAACTCTCGGACATATCTTTTAAGTCCTGGAACTGTTACCCACCACTGCAAGAAAAATGCCAAGACAATCCCACTAGAAATTCCCATCATAGCGCTATAAGGATGGTGCTTGCGAAAAAGCCAAATCGCAGATATCCAGACAATATTAAATGCTACCGGGGCAACACCTGATAAAAAAAACTTCTTCTCACACTGAAGAAGCGCCATAGAAAGCCCAAAAAGACAAATAAACAGTATGCCAGGAAGCATACACATTGTCATATAGATAATTCGTCTAACCGGCTCATCCAGAGTCATAAAAGAGAGCACACAAATTAATATAAGCTCTAGTGTAACGATAATTGCGAGCAGAACAAAAGTAAGCGACCAAAAAAGATCTCTAAAGAATTTAGCTCCTTTTACTGGATCTTCTTTGCGAACGTTTTCAAAAAAGGGAATAAAGCCATTTAAGAGAGCGCCCTCACCAAAAAGGCGCCTTAATAAATTGGCTAATCTAAACGCAACAAGAAAGGCTGCAACTGCGTAAGATGTTCCAAAACAATACGCCATAGAAAGATCTCTCACCATACCAGTAAATCTACTAATAAAAGTACCGGTTAAAAAATGCGAGGCAGACCTTGCCACTGATCTATGCGTATCTCCATCTCTCATAAATTTATGTTAACTCATTCAATAATTATACAAAATCAAATTGCTATATTTCGAACTGCTGTGCTAAAATCTTTGTCATCAATTTACAAAGGTTCATTTATGCCAGGTCCAATAATTCCCAATCAAAGTATTGATTCTAGTTTCAGAAACACTTTAATAAGTGGAGCAGGTGGGGGTGGGTTAGGTGGTATATTTTGCTTTCCTTTTGAAGGACTAAAAAAACTTTTTCAGACAGGAGCCCTTGTACCTCATGATATTATTGAACTAAATAATGGGAAATTCTTAAAAGCTCTTCATCCCTTAGAACTTTACCGTGGATCTTCTGCTTTTTCAACAGCTGTTATGGTAGCATCCACAACAAGCATGACTTTTAATCGATTGATTCAGAAGATTCCGGGCTATAACAGGGAATCTAAAACTCATGGTCTACTGGCTGCAATTTCAAGCGGGATGTTAGGAGCTATTGTTGGATCAACACCTGTAGAAAACACTATACTGACACAACAAACACTAAAATCAGGACCGATTACTGCAATTCGACACATGTTAAAACAGGGAATCACAAGACCTTGGGCAGGACTTCCCGAATTAATGATCAGGGAAGCTGGATTTACAGGAGTTATGCTCTTTGCAGGCCCTGCTGCAAAAAAATATGTCTATGAAAAAACAGAAAGCAAGACACTATCCAATACTGGAGCTTTAGCAGCAGGAGGAGCAGGCGCGCTATTAACACAACCTGCTGATACTTTGGCAACCTACAGGCAGCAGCGTGATGGAAAGATCCCCATTAAAGATGCAATTAGAGAAATGTATTCTGAATCCGGAGCAAAGAGGTTTTATAAAGGCGCTGTCCCCAGAATTATTCTTTTTACAGGATGTTCAATTACAATACCGTATTTTGCAAAAAAAATTTGCAACATTTTGGAGGAATGAATGATAAATGCATTTAGAATTGGCGCAATTGGATTTACTGGCTATACAGTTGATAAGACTGTAAAGGATGCTTTTCCACCAAAACAACTTTCTCCACTACCTCCACTAGATGGGCAAAAATTTATAGGATATATGGGATGTCCTGTAACGAGCGCTCCAAAAATAGCAAGAAAAGAATGAAATCTATTTTTCTCAGATTCCATCCGTATTGCCCAGATTTTTGCTCATAGTAGAACAGGGCGAGGCGATATTCCAGTAGTTCTTCAGCTAGAAATTGCTGAAGATGCAGAACTTACCCAAGACACCCTTTGGCGAGATTCACAATTAGACAGACCTGTTTTTTCCCCTATTCCTCCATCTACAGTAAGCTATTGGCCCGCAATAACCCCTAAAGCACAAAAAGAATTAGGACTTCAAATTCGACTTCATCATGTGGTAACAGCTGAGATAGACCAAAGCGGTGGACACTGGACTCGCGCCTTTAACTATTATTTTAAAAAAGAGAGTTGACGGACCTGATAAATCATGATAGAATTTTGTAATTTTTAAGGGAAACCATGCATATTCAAGCGAAAAGAGAAACTCTTTCAAAAGCAAAAGTTTCAAACGTATTTACTACAGGCTTTGCTCTTTTTTCTATGTTTTTTGGCGCGGGAAACTTGATTTTTCCCCTCCTTATCGGGAAAGCAACTTCTGGAAATTTTGGTTATGCTGTTTTTGGCCTTGCGCTTACGGCCGTAATTGTCCCCTTTCTAGGACTTGCGGGAATGATTTTTTTTCAGGCAAACTGTAGAAATTTCTTGGGGCGAATTGGACAAATCCCTGGTTTTTTACTTCTCCTTCTTTTACAACTTATTTTGGGACCAGTTGGCGTTATTCCCAGATTATTCACTCTTATGCACGCTATTTTAAAGCCCTATCTATTTAACATTTCACTACCTGTTTTTTGCGCATGTGTAGCAGTAGTGATTTTTCTTTGCAGCTTTAAGAAACAAAATCTTATTAGTATACTTGGAATTATTTTAACGCCAATTCTGCTCATTTCACTTGCATGCCTGTTTACTTCTGGAATCATCTATCCAGGCGCTACCCCTACCTTCGAAGTCCATCCATGGGATAGCTTTATGCAAGGTCTTCTTGGCGGATACAATACCATGGACCTTATTGCAGCATTTTTATTTGCAACAGTAGTTCTCCCTCACTTTCAAAATGAAGTTAATTCGGAGAAAGCCTTAAATCAGAAAGTGCTATTCACAAGTCTAATTGCTGCATCCCTTTTACTGGTAACCTATATAGGCCTTTCTTATATAGCTTGCGCGCATGCTCCAACCCTTAACTGCGGATCTGAAGAGTTACTCGGCCAAATAGCAAAAAAACTTTTAGGTCCTGTTGGAGGCTTTATTGCAGCAATTGCAATTGTAACCGCTTGCCTAACAACTGCAATCACACTGACCCTTATTTTTGCAGACTACTTATCTAAAGACTTATGCAAGGAGAAAATACAACCTATTGCATCTTTGACAGTAACATTATTAATTTCAACAGTTTTTGCGAACCTAGGATTTAAAGGAATCTCTTTGCTTTTAGGGCCGATTCTAGAAATTTGTTATCCAGGATTGATCGTACTAACCGTATTAAATATTATTTATTACAAGACCGGATTTAAAGCTATTAAGCTCCCCGTCTTTTTAACCTTTGCAGCTTCAGCCATCCTTTACTTTGCTAAAAGTTAGATTCTCTTGTGGAATTTAAGGATATATGGTAGAATTGCAGCCAAATTTTGTGAGGAATTTATGTCTAGAGTATGTGAAGTTACAGAAAAGCGTTTCGGTAAAGGAAGATCTTACCAATATCGTGGTATCGCAAAAAAAAATAAAGGAATCGGTCTTAATATTACTGGATCAAGCAAAAGACAGTACAGACCTAACTTATTTGTGCAAAAATTTTGGTCTCCCGAAGAAAATCGATTTGTCTCTCTTAAGGTTTCCGCTCATGGAATCCGTATTATTGATAAAGTTGGAATAGACGGCGTACTAAAGCGCATGAAAAAAAGAAAGGCATTAGCTAACGCGTAATCTGCTAATACTTAATTTTCTAGGAGGGAAGATAAGAAATACACTCTTTGCCCTCCTTTCTTTATTTTGGCTCTTCATTCTATTTTTTTTTATCTATAAATCTCTTCATATTGATCTCCCTCAAAAGCAAGATGATCGAATTCTCTTCTTCAAAGAAAATGGGAAGGATCTAAAATATTTACTTTCCAGCTCATTAAAATCTGCATTGACCTCTATTCAAGTATCTAGCTTTGGCATAAATGATAAAGACATTGTTCAAATCCTAGAAACACAATCTACTCATATTCCTATTAACATTTTCTATGACGCAAAAGAGAATAATATTTTCCCAAAAGGGGAATTAGTTACTATTTTTCCTTATAAAAAACAAGGCCTTATGCACAGAAAGCTCATTGCAGTTGATGAGGAACTTCTTTTTTTAGGATCTACAAACCTTACCCCCCTTGCCTTAAAAATTCATAAAAACCTAATTGTTTGCATTAGATCAAAAGAGCTATATTTAAAAATTGAACAAAACCTCCCATTAGAAAAAAACTCGTACTCATTCTACCCTTTGCCCCATAGCACCGATTTAGCAATGAAGACTCTTCTAAACGAACTTGAGCATGCAAAATGCCGCGTCTATGTCTGTATGTACGCATTTACACATGAGGAATTAGCAAATGCACTTATTCGCGCTCAAGCTCGAGGGGTTGATGTCAAAGTTTTTATTGATCGAGGGATGGCTCACGGCACCTGCAAAAAATTAACCAAGCATTTGGAAGAAAATCACATATCTACCTATACTCATCTAGGCATCGGCCTCCTTCACCATAAATGCGCTCTTATTGACAACACATTCACCTTTGGATCTGCCAACTGGACCATGGCCGCATTCCATAAAAATGAAGAACACCTCTTCTTTTTTTACTCCCTCACCAAGCAAGAACTTTCCCAAATCACCAAATTCTTTTCGCTCATAGAGCGCTCATCGAAAATAGAACCCCTCTTATATAATTAGTGTTTGTTTGGGTTGACGGGAATCATTTTTCTTAGTAATTAAATTCTATGACACTATCTGTTTTCTCTATGGCCTTTACATTATTTCTACTTATGGATCCTATCGGGAATATACCGATTTACTTAGCTATTTTGCAAAAAATTGATGGACGAAGGAAACTATGGATCATTTTTAGGGAAAAAATCATAGCGCTGATCGTTATTATAGTATTTGCATATTTCGGGGATGATTTTTTAAAATCGCTAGGGATTTCACATGAAGCTATTTTTTTAGCCGGCGGAATCGTATTATTTATCATGGCCTTAAAGTTAACTTTTCCAGAAGATGGCTCTCTTTTAGATAGCTTAGCTATTGATGGCGAGCCACTTGTATTTCCACTAGCAATTCCTCTTGTTGCAGGCCCTTCCGTTTTAGCGGCTGTTATGATATACTCGCACCAGCTTGAAAATGTTAGCGTACTATATATTGCAATTGGGATTGCCTGGGTAGGCTCCACCATTATATTACTTGGCTCGACTTTCCTCCAGAAAATCTTGGGGATTAGAGGAATAAAGGCAATGGAAAGGCTTATGGGACTAATATTAATGCTAATTGCTATTAATATGTTTTTAAAAGGGGTTATATTATTTCAGACAACACCACGAGAGATGACCCCTCAAGAAATATCGCATTAATCATTTCCTATGATGGTACAAACTACTTTGGCTTTCAAAAATGTAATGAAGGCAAAACAATTGAAGAAGCGTTAGAGATAGCTCTTCGGAAGGCTCTTCAGCACGATATAGAATTAACTGCTGCATCAAGAACAGATCGTGGAGTTCATGCAGAGGGACAGACGGTTAATTTTACCCTAAAAAAATCCATTCCCCTTGAGAAATTGCAATATATTTTAAATTCTATTCTCCCTAAAGATATTCGTATAAAAGACATTTTCCCTGTTGAAAGTTTGTTTCATAGCTCGCTAAGCGCATTAAAAAAAGAGTACCATTACTTTGTTCAAACAAATGAAATAGAGACTCCTTTCGAACGCTTTACCGCTTGGCATTATCCAAAAAAATTAAATCTAAATGCAATGAATCGGGCAAAAGATCTTCTTATCGGTAAAAAAGATTTTATTGCATTTCAAAATTGTAACAAGCCTGCTGCTACTACTATTAGAGAAATTGAAGAAATCACCATAAAAAATGGAAGTTTGTTACATTTTACTCTCGTCGGAAACAGTTTTTTGTATAAAATGGTTCGAAACATCGTGGGAACGTTAGTGTATATTGGAGAAGGAAAATTAGAACTTTCTGATCTTGAGGAAGCACTATCTAGCGGCGATAGAACTAAACTTGGTATTTGCGCTCCAGCGCATGGCCTAAAATTAAAGAGTGTTTATTATGATTTCACGAAATGATCCTTGCTGGTGCGGAAGCTCTAAAAAATGGAAGAATTGTCATCATCCGTTAACCGATCCTAGATCAGTTGATAGTAATCTTGCCGCACAATACAAAAAACAATACGGCATACTTATAAAAACTGAGCAGCAAATTGATGGGATCCGAAGAGCTTCAAGACTTGCTGCAAAAATCTTAAAAGAAGCTTGTGATTTTGCTGTAGCAGGTGTTACAACTAATCAAATCAATGACTTGGTAGTTAAGTTACACAAGGAAGCAGGAGCTATTCCTGCGCCACTGGGATATGGGGACCCCCCTTTTCCAAAAGCTACCTGCACCTCTCTTAACGATGTCATCTGCCACGGAATTCCAAATGACGAGCAGCTAAAGCCTGGCGACTTCCTTAATATCGATGTCACATCTATTTTAAACGGCTACTACGGTGATTGCAGTGCAATGGTTGCAATCGGTGAAATTTCTCCAGAAAAAAAGCGTGCAATGGAGACTTCCTATGAATGCCTTATGAGTTCTATTGCAATTCTTAAACCGGGTGTTCTCATTCATGAAATTGGCGATATTATCGAAGAGATTGCAACTTCTAACCACTGCTCTGTTGTAAACCAATTCGTTGGTCACGGCGTTGGCCTTTACTTTCATGAAAATCCCCAAGTCTGTCATCACGCAAACGAAAGTGGTATTCCACTTGCACCTGGAATGACCTTTACAATCGAGCCCATGATCAATATCGGGAAGAGAGAAGCTATCATTGACAAAGTTGATAAATGGACTGCTCGCACAATCGATGGCAAACCAAGCGCGCAATGGGAACACACCCTACTCATTACAAAAGATGGCCACGAAATTTTAACTCTTTGTTAAACCACCGCGCGTGAACCGATGAATGTAAACTCCATCATGCGCATCTTGAGCAAGCTCTCTAGCTTTAGCCAAATCGGAAAATAGTGTCATTACTCTCTTCTCTAGGGATGCAACTTGAAATGCTAAATCCCTAACTTGGGATTCAAGCTCAGAAATTTTGTTTGTGACTGTAACTTTTAACAAGATAAATTCTGCCTTAGACGCAGCCTCATTTCTAATCACTCTTGTTTCTAAAGCAATAAGACGATCTTCAAGACGGGTCATGCCCACTTTTAATTCGCGAAGGAACCCTTCAAATCTTGAACTATCGACCCTACTTGCTAGCATCTAAGGTCTTTTAAAGAAATTGGTTGTTTGGCGCTTTTCTTTGTTTGAAGAGACTCATTGATCAACTGCCTTGCTTTAAGAGCCTCTTGTTGAGAGCCAAGAGCTTGATTCAAACCTTCCATTTTCTTTTCTGCACGCCTTGTCTCTTTATGCGAAATGCTTATAAGAACTCTAAGGGATTCAATCTCACTTTTCTTCTCTTCAATTGCAGCAGTAAGCTTATCCATTTCAGTTTCCCAAATAACTTTATCGCCATCAATTTTTTCGCGTATCGTCTCAAATCGATTTTTCCAAAGATCTACATCACGCTCTAACTCTTTTTGAAGACTCTCTTTTTGTAGAAAAATCGTCTGAACTTCTCCTGTAATTTCATAGGCGAGATAAAGAGAGATAAAAAGGGTTAGCGTCCATACTATGTTCCCTTCCATCCAATAACAATAGGCAGAGGCAGCAGCAAAGAGCAACAATCCAGTTATAAAGAAGCTCTTCTTACCCGATATTGCATAAACAAGCTCAATTAAAAGTGTCAATGCCAATAATCCGGATTGAAAAAAGCTTTTTTCTACAATTAAAACAAGCGCCGAAACAACTAAGAAAAAAGAGGGAACCATCAAATGGACTAACCATTTTGTCTCTGGCGGAGGAAAGAATTTTTCTTTAAGGAGATTCCACATCTTCATTTTTCCGAGTATATACTGGTCTGCTTTCAAAAATCAAGACTCATATGAGAAGAGCTCAAGCGTCTTAGCAATTAAAAGAAACCCTTTTTCAAATTGATCTAAACCAAAATTTTCATTAGGAGCATGAATATTATCTCTGTCTAGACCTGTTCCCATGCAGACCATCTCTGCTCCTGAAGCGTCTACAAGATCTGCTATTACGGGAATTGAACCGCCTGTATAGATAAAGCTACACTTTCCAAACACTTCTCGGTAAGCTATGGCTACAGTTTCAACTAATTTTGACGTGGGATTACTCCAAGCAGCAGGACCTCCACCAAAATAGGTAAATTTTAAATCCATTTCTTTATCGATATGATCATTAATAAACTGAACTACTCTTTCGTATATTTTTTTAGGATCTTGATTAGGTACAAGCCTACAAGAAATTTTGGCGATTGCTTCCTTAGGAAGAACTGTTTTAAATCCTTCTGCTGTATAGCCACCGGAAATACCGTTAATTTCAAAAACGGGACGAAGAAAATTAACTTCTGTCGGATTATATCCATCCTCTTTATGAAAAGCTCTCATTCCTACTTCATTCTCATGGACTTTTGCATCAAAAGAAAGATCAACTCTACTTTTCTCTTCAGAGGAAAGTTCATGCAAGTCATCATAAAAACCAGGAATCATTACTTTTCCATTTTTATCAAATACTTCAGAAAGCGCCTCACAAAGAGCCCGAATAGGGTTATAGGCAATACCACCATAATGGCCAGAGTGGCCATCAATATTCATATTCGTGCAGGTAACTTCCATTGTCATGATACCTCTGCAACCAAGAGTTAATGCAGGTTTTTCCCATGATCCCATTCCCGCATCAACAACAAAAAGATAATCTGCATGAACTTCAGATTTGTGTTTTGGGAGCACTTCAGAAAGGGTCTCACTACCCATTTCCTCTTCTCCCTCAATTACTATCTTAATATTAAACGGAAGTGTCTTATGAGCTTCCAAAAATGCTTCCAATGCACATAACGTATAAAAGCACTGCCCTTTATTATCTTCTGCACCTCTTGCATACATTCTACCATTTCTAATTTGGGGCTCAAATGGAGGTGTTGTCCATAAATTAAGAGGTTCTGCAGGCTGAACATCATAGTGACCATAAAAAAGAAGAGTCTTTTTAGATGAATCATTCCCTTTTACTCCAAATATCGTAGGAAAGCCACTCCCCTTCCACTGGGTTGTAGCAAAACCTAGCTTTTTCAAATAACTTTCAACCCATGCTCCACAAGCTAAAGTATCTTGAGCATGATGCTTCTGAGCGCTAACGCTAGGAAATTTTAAATAGGTAATATAATTAGAAAGAATTCTCTCTTTATTACTTACAAACCAGTTTTTATAATGTTCCATTTTATTCCACCTTAAGCGTCTGCTTAATATCTCTGATCAGATGATTTGTTTGCAAAGATCGAGCCCGCACTCTCTACTAGATAAGCTGCAAGCCATTTATCCCCATCGTAACTCATTTCAACCTCATAAGAACCGTCTTCGTTAGGCTCACTACATGTAATCAATACATAACATAATGTTTTACCTCTTTTTTTTCTCTTTAAAATTTTTTTCACCTCCTTTTTAGAAGGTTTTCCATTAGCAAACAAACCCTCCAAAAACATTCCCATACGATTTTATCCAACAAAATATTAATAAAAACGGCTTCACAATGCGCTGTGGGCCTACTTTTTACCAAGAGTGATCTCACAATTCCTATTAAAAAGCAAATACTTTACAGGCAGTTAGCCCGCATTTCTCACAAAAAATAGAAAATTCGGCGCAATCTGTCACCTTATTTTTTTGTAAATTATTGCTCGCTTTATCGATAGAGATAATATTCTTGCAATAATCTTCAAAAATCTGAGATAACATCATGACCAACTTTCAAGGGGGTGTTTGTGAGAAATGGGGGCTAGCCTTCTTTGCAATAAATCTCTAATATGATAGAATGAAAGCTTCAGGAGGTTTGAGCATGTTCAAAAGATTTTTTCTCTTCTTTGCTATAAATATTGTCATCGTTTTGACCATATCCCTTCTATTGCAATTTTTTCATATAGGTCCTTATCTTACAAAGCAAGGTCTTGACTATAACACTCTCATGGCATTTTGCCTAATTTGGGGAATGGGCGGAGCTTTTATCTCCCTCCTTCTTTCAAGAATAATGGCAAAATGGTTGATGGGCGTAAAACTTATCGACCCTCGAACGAATAATCCTGAAGAGAAAATGATCTATGACATGGTTGCAAAGCTTTCTCAAAAGGCAAGACTTCCTGACGTTCCTCAAGTGGGTATTTTTTCCTCAACAGAGCCAAACGCTTTTGCGACAGGACCGACGAAAAGAAGGTCCCTTGTAGCTGTTTCAACAGGCCTTATAAGAAATCTATCTAAAGAAGAAGTCGAAGCTGTAATTGGCCATGAAATCACTCATATTGCAAATGGTGACATGGTTACAATGACTCTTTTACAAGGAGTTATCAATGCTTTTGTTATGTTTTTAGCAAGGGTACTTGCTTATATAGTTTCCACAGCGCTCTCTAAAGATTCAAAAAATCGCAGCGGAACATCCTACATTACATTCTCTTTATTCACATTCCTTTTTGAAGTCGTTTTTATGATATTTGGCATGATGATCATAGGCGCCTTCTCCCGCTATCGCGAATACAAAGCAGACAAAGGGTCTGCCGAGCTTTTAGGCGCAACTCCGATGATTCACGCACTGCAAAGACTGGAAGCACTTCAAGGCATTTCTAAGTCCGAAGTTAAAACACAGGCTGTTGAAGCTCTTATGATTACCTCAGATAAAAAACGAGGGTTTCTCCATCTTTTTGCAACTCATCCACCACTTGCTGACCGAATTGCAAGACTCCGCACCTATCGCTCCTAAAAGCAATTCCTAAACAGCAAAAGATAACTTATTTTTTCTTTGCTACTTTGCATCTTTGCGTGAATCATTTTCAAGAAGTTGACATGAAAAGCATACTGCAGTTTCTTGATACTATTAATACCTAATTCAAAGATTCACGCAAAAGCGCAAAGCAGCAAAAAAACGCAAAGATTTAGAATCATATATTTATTTTTCCTTTTTTTTACAAAGCTGCATCCGTGTTCTCGCTCTAACTGCGGGTTAGAGCGAATCTTTAATGATCGATGCTTTGAGGGCGACGATATCGAGGTTGCGAATATAATCAATCATGTTTGTATGCCACCAATGAAGACCTTTTCGCTTCATTTCAGCAATAGCCCTTTCCTTATCCCAATCTTGTACAACTATACGGTAGATTGCACAGACAGCACCTGTGCGATCCGCTCCATGAAAGCAATGAACAAATGCGGGTCTATGTTTAGGATTCAGAAGAATTTTCAAGAAATGAATCATTATTTGATCTTGAGGCTCAAATGGGGAAAAGGGAAGGTGAATAACTCGAATTTGATCTTTGTCATACTCTTCGATGGCCTTTTGACTAAAATTGCGCAACCGGAGGTTAATAATAGTTTTAATTCCATTTTTTGTAAGCTCTTCTAGTCCACATGAAGATGGCTGTCCGCCTCTATGGAGAGCCTTATCTTCGACAATAAAATAATTTGGAAGTCTATTTCCAAGAATTTTTTGTCTAAAAATAAACCAAATCACCTCTATTCCGCCGCAAATAAAAGCGAGCAAATAAAAGAAAAAATTTTTTAAAAGCTTCCAAACTGTTTTAAGTAGACTACGCTTCAAACCCATGAAAATCAGTATACAAGAAATTTAGATTGTTGTCAAAAGAGAGCGTTTTTCAAAAATAAGAGCCGGATTGTCATCCCTTGCAAATATAAAATCAACTTCAATCATTGAAGACAAAAGATGAATAAAGTTTTTATTATGATTCGTGGGAATAATATGCAAGGCGAGTAACGATCCATTTTTTTCAAGAGAAGCTGCCATAATTTTATGGTATATTTCAGTTGATATATCTTGCTCATGCCTAAGATCAAGAATGATCAGGGGGGAATTTTCAAGAGCTTTCTCCAAAACAAAAAGATTCGTATCTTCCCAAAAAATTTTATTCAAGGGCTCTTTCTCTAGAAGTCTTTGTACAATGTCCGTTATAGAGACCGCTTTGCAACCAACTTCTTCTATTGCAATACCAGAAGCGATATTTGCAAGCTCAATTGCCCTTGCAAAGTCAAGTCCATTACCGAGAGCAAATGTAATCATAGCGAGTGCTGTGTCTCCAGCTCCTGTTACATCACGCACTTCTTTTTTTACAGCAGGAAACTCTTCGCCTTCTAAATCATCTCTAGAAAATAAAATCATTCCTTTGTCAGACCTTGTAACTAAAAGGAATTGGCTATCAATATTTGCAAAAAGACTTTTAGCTACTTTTTGAATAGGGGCATTTGGCTCTAATGCTGCTGCAGCGTAAGCCTCTTTATTATTAGGCTTTATTAGATAGACTTTAGAATACTTCGTAAAATCATTCCCTTTTGGATCTACAATCACTTTTAAGTTGTTTTTTTGAGCTTCCTCTGAAATGCACTCCAAAATATTCTTTGTTAAAAATCCCTTTCCATAATCGGAAACAGCAATAATATCTACTCTAGAAATATTTTCACGAAGATAGGTAATAACATCTTCTTCCAAGGAATCTGAAAGCTCCAAAGAAATTTCATAATCACTGCGCATAAGCTGCTGGCCGTTTGCTAAAAAGCGATTTTTTAGAGGAGTTCTATACCCTTCCTCTATAAAAAGGCCCTTTGTTTCAATTCCTTTAGCAATCAAAGCATTTTGAAGAGTTTTTCCTGCTACGTCAGATCCGATTCTGCCAACAATGCTAACATCTGATCCTAATGCGCATAGATTTAAAGCAACGTTTCCAGCCATCCCGGGAGCTTCTATTACTTCTGAAACAAGCAGCACCGGAACGGGAGCTTCTGGAGAAATCCGATCTACACTTCCTTTTGTATACACATCTACTACAAAATCCCCTACCACTAAGACTTTAATGGAACTCATGCGATCAAATACTTCTTTTGTAGTTAGCATCCAACACCTTTTAAAAGATAATTCTCTACATATTCTTTTACTCCTGACTCAAGCGAGCTTTCAGGAAGGTTCATAACACCACTTAACTTTCCCATGTCTGCGCAAGTATAATTCTGATAGCTTTTAGACAGGTCTAATGGCATCGGAATATATTCAATATTGGGAGACTTTTTTAGAGAGTGAAAAATTGCTTTAGCCATGTCATTAAAGCTTCTTGGCTGTCCAGTTCCTACATTATAGATTCCTGCTGCATCGTTGAAAAGAAATTCACAAGTAATTCTTGCAACATCTTTTACATAAATAAAATCACGCAACTGTTCCCCATTAGCATATTTAGATGAACTTGATTCAAAGAGCTTTACTTTTCCATCCGTTTGAATTTGATTAAACATATGGTAGCACATAGAAGCCATTCTAGACTTATGAGATTCATAAGGGCCATAGACGTTAAAAAACTTTAGACCCACAACATCATCAAGCGCATCATTTCTAAGCATCCACTGATCAGCCATTTGCTTAGACATTCCATACAAATTTAATGGCATCAAAAAATCAATTGTTTCATGATTATCTGAAAAACCTTCGCTTCCATCACCATAAGTTGAGGCGGAAGATGCATATACAAATCGAATCCCATGATCCAATGCATATTTTGCTAATTCAACAGTAAAACGGTAGTTTAAATCATAGTACTCATCACCATCTGTTCCTGTTGTTGAAGAATTAGCGCCTAAATGAATAATTGCTTTTACTTCATCGGGTCTATCTTCAAGCCAATCAAAAAACTCATACCGAGAAATAAAATCTCCATACTTTAACCCTCGGATATTTTTCCATTTGGAGCTCATCTTAAAGTCATCAACTATTATAATATCCTTACCAAATCCCAGACGATTTAATTCTCGCACTACATGCGACCCAATAAAACCGCAGCCTCCCGTTACAATAATTGCTCTATCATCCAATTATGAACCTCCCAATTTTTGGACTTACAACCTCAATCAGATCTTTCGATGTCATGATAATCGATTCCGTTGTGAGTCCACAATTAAAAGCTGCTGTTTCATGAGCAGTTATTGTTTCATCATAAAATGTTTCAATATTAAAGAGGATTCCAAATGGAGGAACACCCCCAATTTCAAGGCCAAATCTTTCCCGGATTACTAAAGGGTCTTCAAACTCACATTTTTCCCCCACAATCAATGCCACTGCTTTCATATCAAGCTTTGCATGGGATGGTAAATTAAATTGATAATTTTTTTTGCTATTTTTTCCACGAAGAATAATTGCTTTAACACCCTCTTCCGGCTTTGTCTCTCTAACTCTAGCTGAATCTGCTGAACTAAGAGTCGCCTCATGACTGAAGTGCTTAAATACAATTCCTTTATGCCTTAATAACCTTATGATTTCCCCTCTTATATTTTCCCCACCAAAAAAGATATTTGCTTTAATTCGATTTCCAGCAATTCTTTTTGGATCAGAAGGAAAGAGCGAAGTCTCTCGAATGTTTCTAAGTCTTAAAAGTGTCATCGTAAGTCTTTCTAGTCCCATTCCAAAACCACCATGTGGAGGCATGCCATATTTAAAAATGCTTAGATAATCTGCAAAATTCTTAGGATCCATTCCTTTAGAAATAATACCCTCAACCATAGAGTCATAGGTATGCCTACGCTGTCCACCAGAAGTGATTTCAGTACCTGCGCATAAAAGATCAAACGTATTTGTTAAATTAGGATCATTTTCTTTAGGAAAGGAATAAAAGGGACGCTTTACAGTTTTCCAGTCAGTTACAAATACAAGTTCTGTTCCGAACTTCTCAAGTGACCATGCACATAACTCACGTTCGGCATGAGGGCTAAGGTCCGGCTCTAAACGCTCGTCTATTCCTGTACGCTCAAAAAAGACTTCTTGAGCTTCTTTAAATGTTAATCTTGGAAATGCAACGTCAGAGGGTACTTTTATTAATGGATTTCCAAGAGTTATGAGTTCTGCTGCACAATTTTTTTCAAGAGATCTCATAATAAATTTAATACAATTTTCCTGAACATCCATTACTTCATGCCATGAGTCAAAAAATCCCATCTCAAACTCGAATTGCTTCCCTTCACTTAAGTGTCTTGGGGTATGTGAAGGCTCTGCTCTAAAAAATGGCATTAATGCAAATACCCTTTCATTTACACCCACCATAATTTGCTTATACAGCTGACTACTTTGCGCAAGTGTTGCCGTATATCCAAAATAATCCACATTAAAGAATTCTGCTCCACCTTCCGATGAGGCACCAATTATATTTGGCGCAAAATACTCAACGGCTCCCATTTGATCATGCATGAAGAGTCTATAGGCATGAACAATCTCTGCTTGAATCTTAAACACAGCTTGCAAACTACGGTTACGCAAAGCAATCGGCCTATGATCTAATATATGCTCAAGATCTGAAGGGATCGTTTGCTTATTGTATTCAATCGACGGAACCTCATGAATAGGAACTTCAACCGTAATTCGAGGAGCAACAATCTCGGCACCTAGTTCTGCTTTATCCGTTGCTTGAACTTTTCCGTGAATTGTAAGAATCGAGCCTGGTTGCAAATCGGAAATTCGCTTATATTCTTCCTTATCTTCAATAACAACCTGGACAAGCCCTGTCCTGTCACGCACAATCAAAAAATTCACTTTTCCAAGTGCCCTAAAATTATTTAGCCACCCTTTTATAACAACTTCATGCCCCTCATGAGTCAGAAGCTCTTTTGCAAGAATACGATTTGTCATTTCTCTCCATACCATTTTAACTGGTCTCTTTGAATTGTAGTTACGAAATTAAACGTTGTATTAGGAAGCTTAGGGTTTTTGATATCACCGTTACAGACAAATGCAGTCCCACTTCCTGTCATTACGACATTTGAAAATCCAAGACGAATTAGATCTTCTTTAAAACTCCTAAGCTTAGGCATTATCCGAAATGCAGCAGGCTCCAAATCATTCACAAACAATGAGTCATCTCTAGAGACTTCCTGCGGAATACAAGCCGCATACACATCAGAAGTTGCTAAAAAATCTCCATTTTGCTTCGCTATCCAAAACGACTGAATCACATTTATGTTCCTAAACATTTCTCCCCTGCCCGTGCAATAAGCTCCTCCTTCTGAAAAAAAGAAAGGAACATCACTTCCAATTGTAAAACCAATTTCAATCAGTTCACTCAAAGAAAGAGGTTTCCCGAAATAATTATTCATCATCCACAAAACAGTTGCAGCATTACTACTTCCGCCACCAAAACCGGCTCCCATTGGAATATTCTTCTCAAGTTTAATTGAAATAGAATCTCTAATGCCAGTCTTCTTTCGGAATGCGTCTCTTGCCTTTATAATCAAATTCGATGAATCATTCAATAAGGAACTCTCACTGGAATAAAAGGAATCCGTATTCGATTTTTCTAGAGTAAGAAAATCACCGAAATTTACAGCTGTATAAAGTGAAGCGACCTCATGGTATCCATCAGGTCGCTTCGATAATACTCGAAAAAAAAGATTCACCTTTGCAGGCGAAAATTCTCTCATCATTTTTTCTCTTTCTTCTTCTTCTCGCTCTTTATGTCTTCTGGTGCTGCATCATTTTCTAAAGCTTCTCCAGAATCAGCTAAGGCTGAATCAACAGGAGCTACTTCTTCTTTAGCTACAGCTTTTTTAACTATTTCACGATCAGGTTTTACAATAAGACCAACTGAAACTTCAACACCTTCCGGCAATCTCAAATTTACTTGGTGTGAACCTAAGTTTTTGATTGGATGAATTAAAGCTACATGCTTCTTAGTAATTTCGTACCCTTCTCGATTCATAATATCCATGATTTCAGCAGCGGTTACAGAACCATATAAATGACCTTCTGGATCAACTTTAACAATTGTTTCAAAAGTTTTTCCTTCAAGTGTTGCTGCAAGCTTCTCTGATTCTTTACGATCAATTGAAGCTTGTAAACTACGCTCTTCCTGAAGCTTTGTTCTCATTTTAATGGTAACTCGAGTCGCTAAAAGAGCCTTTTTTTGTGGCAAAAGGAAATTTCTCGCAAATCCTGGAGCTACATGAACAAGGTCACCTTTTCTGCCGTAATTAACAATATCTTCTAATAAAAGTACATGATACTTTGCCATTAAATACTCCCTATTAATCCTTTGCGACAAATGGCAAAATAGCCATATATCTTGCACGCTTAATTGCAGCGGCAAGTTTTCTTTGGTGATATGCAGAAACCCCTGTAATTCTTCGAGGTAAAATTTTACCTTTTTCAGTAATAAACATTCTTAGGGTATCAACATCTTTGTAATCAATTTCTTTTACTCCAACAGCTGTAAACGGACAAGACTTAGGCTTCATTGGTTGAGCTGAATTGCCACCGCTTGAGTATGACTTTCTTGTGTTCATCATAGGTATTACCTCTCCACTTCAACTATTTGCTTAAATTTAATTTCGTCTCCTTCTGGAGTCTTCTCAATTAAAACATTCATAAATCTAAGAAGATCTTCATTAAGACGATTTTCTCTGATAAGCTCATTAATGTTTTCTGTAGGAAGAGAAAAGTATATTAAATAAAAATGACCTTCTCCATTCCCCTTAATTCTATATGCTAATTTCTTTCGACCCCAATCAATTGTTTTCTCATGGGAACCACCGAGTGATTCAATGAGAGAAATAATCTTGCGATGAGCTCCTTCCCTTGCAGGATCACTAAGCGTCGATCGCAAAATGTAAAGGCCCTCGTACAAAGATCTTTTTGCTGTCTTCATTAATTGTTTCTCCTTAACTATTTTATTGTTGTAGTAGAAGCAAGTTCTTTTGCTCTCCCTACATCACCTTTTATCCAACTATCGATAATCAATTGAGCCCGACTAACAACTTTTGGAATCTCTACAAACTCTTCTTTAGTAAACTGCCCTAAAACAAACTCTTCTAAATCACCTATATAGGGCGCTCCAACACCTACTTTTAATCTATGGAAATCTGGTGTTAAAAGATGATTTGTCACACTTTTTACACCATTATGTCCACCAGGAGATCCTTTCTCCCTAAGTCGAAATTCACCTAAAGGAATATAAACATCATCCACCACAATTAAAAGGGATTGAATGTCTATCTGGAACATCTCTAAAGCTCTCTGTACAGCCAATCCCGAGTTATTCATAAACGTTGTCGGGAATAAGAGATGTACTTCCTTTTGATCCTTCATTCCAAAAGCAATCTCTGCCTTTAAGTGAGGATCTTTCTTAAACTTCCATCCTTGATCTTTAGCAACTGCCTTTATTATCAATTCGCCAATATTATGACGAGTCGACTCATAGGCACTTCCTGGATTACCCAGGCCAACAATCAAAAGATTATTTCCATTCATTACTTGCTAACTACCACAATAACCTGGTCTCTTTGGATAGCTACTTTCATGCTAGGAGGCAATGTTAAATCTCTAATCCTAATTGAATGTCCCAATTCAAGCGGAGAAACATCAAGGGCAAAAGCTCTTGGAATCTCTTTAACTTTCACACGAGTTTCAAGAGTTCTTTTTACTCTTTTCAATTGACCGCCCTGAGTAATTCCTGCACATGAATCTTCGCCTTTCGTAACAATCGGCACGCTAACATTCACGTAATCTTCCAATTGAACTTCCATTAAATCCAAATGCTCAATTGCATAAGTTACTCTATGGTAGCTAATATCTTTTACAAGCGCATTTAATTTCTTTCCTTCGAACTCTACCGTAAGAAGTTCAGTCGAAAGACAACCCTTTTGCACTTTTCGAAGCAACGCTGCAAATTCAACCCCATTAACTGAGATCATTTCGCTTCCTTTTTTCTCACGGAGGTACATTACCGCAGGAATATTACCTTCTCTACGAATACTCCCAAGATCACTTTTTCTGCTTCCAAGGCGCTTTTCGAGTTTTAAGTCCATTTCAAACCCTCTTTGTTAAAACATTAATATATAAACTTAAGATAAGAAAATTTTTGATCGCACAGAACGCGCCCAAAACAAGAGCGACAACTAAAAGAACTGTACGAGACAAGAGCAAGAATTAATTTCAAATTCCTACCATGGTCTTAGCTTATCTCGAATTTTTGGGGTGGCAGGATTCGAACCTACGCATGGCGGTACCAAAAACCGCTGCCTTACCGCTTGGCGACACCCCAATCGTTAAAGTGAATTATCATACAAAAACCCCCAATATATTTGCAATCGAAAAACACCAAAAAAAGTTACTATTCCATGCAATTTTGGGCAAATCATGAATAAAGTTTTTCTAAATCTTCTTAATTCATTAATGTTCCGTTAAAAAGAATAGTCGGGGAGATCCCCTGCCCCCTGCCAATTCTCACTTCAATAAATCTCATATCGTTCGGGTGACCGTGCAAAGCACTGTCTCACCCATCCTGCCGGACTCACGATCTGGGATTTCTTATTGTGGTAATTGGTTATTGACTGCCCGCCCTCATTTTACAAAAAAACTAGAAAATTCAGCCAACCTGTCACTCCATCTTTTTAAAAACTGCTGCTCGCCTTATCGATAGAGATAATATTCTCGCAGCAGTTTTTAAAAATCTAGAGCAACATCTTGACCGACTTTTCCGACTTTTTATGAAAAATGAGGACGTCCCCTATGCGGGGTGTAGACTAGATTATATGACTGCTGCTTCGCTCAGCCCAATCAAAAGCAGTAGAAATAATTTTATTTCACGAAGCTGCAAGCGTATAACATTGGCTACGCCCCATATAGAGGCGTAGCAGAAAATAAACAAAAGGCTTATGCAGCAAACACGACTCTCGGATCTCTTTGTTGCGAAGCTCTTGTTTTGGTAAAAATTCTACGAATTGTCTCAAACCCTTCTGTAATACGAACAACTCCTGAATCCCTATCTCTAGCGAGAATTCCAAATAAGCAGCCAGGTTTATAGCCATGTTGCCATTCAAGATTATCAAATAAGGTCCATAAAAAGACACCTGTCACTCGAATGCCTAGATCTTGAGCTTTCCGTATAGCAAGCAAACTATATCGATAATAGGTAGCTTTGCGCATCTCCATCTCTCTAGAATGGCTAACCGATTCGATATCAAGATCTAATAGAACAGGCGAAACCGTTGGGAGGCTATCTTGTTTAAAATATTGATTGAGATGACTAGAAGAGTCTCGAGAAGCAAGACTTTCAACGTGAGGGTTAATCTCTCCAGCTGATCCCGTCTCGGTTACCATCATTGGTTTATGCAACCGATGATCGATGCTTTGCAAAACGGGGAGTATTCCTTCTGGATTGAAGCGGTATCTCATTCCCTCTACCATCCATGCATTTGGATTTTGTCTACTTGGAGTAGCAATAGAGTCAACAATTTGCCATCCATTTCTACCGGCCTTTGGCATGGCATAAAACTGCACCCCTAAAAAATCTATCGTTCTTTTCATATCAGGCTGTTCAGCAATCCGCATAAAAGATTCATGAAAGGTATGCGTAATTACAAACGCAACAACACGAGCAATAACATTCAAACGCGAATCTGCAATCATGGAAATTGCCTGATGCGAAAGACCCACTTGCAGGGGAGCTTCATTTTTAACGCCTGGATACCTTTCTTCTAATTCTTGAAATTTATCATAAACTGCTCTATGAGCTTTCAATTTTAGTACAGACAACTTCATAGACGACCAAAATCTTCCCATTTTTTTTGGTGGCAAATCCCCCATAACATATTTCTGATTGCTATCAACATTAGGTTCATTAAATGTGAGAAAAAGACTGACATATTGTCTAAAAGCAAGGTAAACAGATTCGGCATATTCTACAAAGGCCTCTTGATCTCCCGGTTTTTCAAAAATATCAATACTTCCATCACCCATCCAATGATCAAGCGTAATCATTACTTTAAATCCACGCTCATGAAAATAACGAGCCGTTTCAACATAGCGGGCTAATCCATTTTTCTTAACATCAGCCCATTCTACGGAGAATCTAAATGCATTGGATCCCATCTGTTCCAATCGATCAGCTGTCTGCATACGCCCTTCATCCGTTAAAATATCAACACCGCCTCCCAATCCCAAAGCAGAAGCCTTTAACGCTCCATGCAAGACACTTCCAACACAGAAGCTGGGATCGCTAGTTGCTTGAAATGTAGAAACAGCAGTCCCCATACATTCAGTCATTTGAGGATGCAATTCAATAGTCTCGACAGGCTGATCATCCAAATCAACCACATCATTGAAGAGAGCCCTTCCTTGTTTAGTACACACTTCAAGGACTTCACCAACCGCCCATAGCGGCATAGAGAAAACCATACCGATTAGAGATAAAGCAACACTAGCAACTGCCGAGATTTTTTGAAAACCTGCCGAAGACCTAAGTTCAATACCGCGCATCATCCATTCACCAAGAACTTGTCTTGTAGTAAATTGTAGAGGAAGCTTTAATGTTTGAGAACAAGCAAAAAGATTATTCATAAATGGAATCCTTGTTTTAAAAATGAAGATTTTATAAATATCAGAGAAAAAAAGCAATCAGCAATTAATTTAAATTATTTACTGATTATTTCTTGCAGAGAACCCCATTTCTTTGTAGGGTGATTTTTGTATGAGAATTGTGCATGTTGCGACAGAATTTGCACCGCTGGCTAAAGCTGGCGGACTTGGAGATGTAGTCCATGGACTTGCAAGAGAGCAAGTTAAAATGGGACATGAAGTTGAAGTAATCATCCCAAAATACGATATCATTCAGTGTGAAAATATAAAAAACTTTTCCCTTGAAATGCCTGATTTATGGTCGTTTGAAGACATGTCACGCTATCATAATGCCGTTTGGACAGGGGCAATTGACGGTATAAAAGTTCATTTAATCGAACCTCATCACAATAGCTTTTATTTTAATCGAAGCAAAATCTATGGCGCATCTGATGACATAGAGCGATTCCTCTATTTTTGCAGAACAGTCGGGGAATATCTTCACATGCAGAATAAAAGAGCTGATATCATTCATCTTCATGATTGGATGACAGCCCCGCTTGCTCCGATCCTTAAAACCATTTATAAAGATCTAGGATTCTCTTTTGGTAGCATCATATTAACTATTCATAATATTGAACATCAAGGTCATTGCGCTCCTGCAAATCTTTCCCGAATTGGTCTTCGAGGAGAAGACTTTAGGACAGAAGAAAGGCTTCAAGATCCAAAAAATCCCTCAGTTATCAATTTACTAAAAGGGGGCATCGTCTATTCAGATGCCTTTACAACAGTTTCTCCGACATATGCAAAAGAAATTATGTCTCCTGGCCAAGGCTTTTCCCTTGATGGCGTAATACGTAAGTTTGAATATAAATTTACTGGAATTCTTAACGGTATTGAGACAGAAACTTGGAATCCTGAAACTGATTCCCAAATTAATTTCCCCTATCCCACAAACCCTACATTTATTGAATCGATTCAAAAAGCAAAAGAAGCTAACAAAGAAGCACTTTTTAAAATGCTAAATATGAAACCCTCAAAAGGACCTCTAATCGCATGCATTTCTAGGCTAGCTGCTCAAAAGGGACCAAAATTGATTTTACACGCCCTTCACTACGCTATTAAACAGAACGCATCATTTATTCTCTTAGGAAGCTCAATAGACCCTGAATTTGAAAAAGACTTCCTTGAGCTAGCGCAAGCCTATAAAAATCACCCTCATTTTCATATGAAACTTACATTTGACGAAGCATTTTCCCACAAGCTTTTTGCAGCAGCCGACTCAATATTAATCCCCTCTATTTTTGAGCCGTGCGGACTAACTCAAATGATAGGCATGCGCTATGGAACACTCCCCATTGCATCCAAAACAGGCGGTCTTAGCGACACTGTCTTCGATTCAGACAATCAAAAAATTTCCCTACATGAGCGAAATGGGTTCCTGATTGAGCACCCTGATACTACAAGTGTTGAAAGAGGGTTAAAACGAGTACTTGCTTGCTATGGAACAGATAAAAAAAGATGGCGACAACTCATGCAAAATAGCCTTAACATGGACTTTAGTTGGAAAAAATCCGCAGCTACCTATACTCAAATTTATACGGAAAGCCTAAAAAAAAACCCTAACAGCAAAGTTGCCTAACTTTTTTTCAAATTGATTGCTCTTTTTTACCTAGTCTCAATCTTCATCAAACAACAAGCTTTTTAGGAGATTTTTGTCCAGGACTGACGAATGTAGGTGCGGTAAACCCAGATATATTCAAGACCCGATACGACCGTATAAATTGCAGTTGTCAACACAACCCATAAGCTGATTGATTGAAGGGTCGCAAGAGTTATAAATCCCATCGTATAGGGTATCATAAGCAACAGAATGATAAAGACAGCAATTGCTTGGAGAACAGCTTTCAACTTTCCGCTAGGACGTGCAGCAAGAGCTGTACCACGAAGAGCGCAAAGTGTGCGAAGAGTGCTGATGACTGCATCACGAACTACAAAAATTAGCACAATGAGCAATGGGAGCTGGACAATACCTTGCGTAAAACAAAGAAAAAGCGAAAGCCTAACAATACTATCTGCCATCGGATCTAATATTTTACCAAGTTCTGTCACTTGCTTTTTTCTTCTTGCAACTACACCGTCAAATATATCAGAAAGCTCACAGACAAGAAGCAGAGCTAAAAGTATATAGGGCATAAGCACAAGCGAAATACCCATGTTTGCATAGAATAAATAGACAACAAGAAAAATTGGACAGATAAAAATTCGACTTAATGTCAGTATAAGAGCTGCTTTCAAGAACTTGCCTAATTTTTGATTGTTTTAAAGTATTATATCCGATTTCTCCCTTTTGAGAAAGCCCTCTTGTGAGAAATCTTTTAAAGTTGTAAAATTTTCAAGTATGTCAACATTTCAAAACATTATTATAGCACTTCAAAAATTTTGGACCGAGCAAGGTTGCTTGCTTCAGCAAAGCTCCGACACAGAAACAGGCGCTGGAACCTTTAATGCGGAATCGCTTCTGCGTTGCGTTGGACCAGAACCCTATAAAGTTTGTCATGTTGAAATTTCTAGACGGCCAACTGATGGACGATATGGACTCAACCCGAATAGACTACAGCAATTTCATCAATTTCAAGTCATAATGAAGCCCTCACCAGCTGAGATTCAAAAGCTATACTTAAAATCTCTAGAAATAATTGGTCTTGATTTAGTTGGACACGATATTCGCTTTGTTCATGACGACTGGGAATCACCAACTCTTGGAGCATGGGGCCTTGGTTGGGAGGTCTGGTACGATGGCATGGAAGTTACTCAATTCACCTATTTTCAGTGCGTTAGCGGGCTTGAAGCAAAACCAGTTGCTGTAGAGCTTGCTTACGGCATAGAAAGACTTGCAATGTTTTTGCAGAAGAAAGCCACCATTATGGAAACTCAATTTAATAAAGAATTGACCTATGGTGAAGTTTTTTTACAAAATGAAGTGGAGTGGAGCCGATATAATTTTGAAGAATCAACTCCTGCTCTTTGGCATCACGCTTTTAATGATGCAGAGAAAGAAGCAAAAAAACTGATTGAAAAAGGGCTTCCGATTCCTGCCTATAATTTTGCTCTCAAAGCTTCTCATGCATTTAACATGTTAGACGCAAGAGGCGCAATTTCGACAACTGCAAGAGTTGATCTTATCCATAGAATTAAGGCGCTAGCTTGTCTATCCGCTAAACTTTACCTGGAAAAACGGCAAGAGCTTGGCTTCCCACTAATGAAATATTCACCTAAGTTGGAAGTAACGGCTCCAATTCCAAACCTCCCCTCTAAAGCTACGTCTAAAAATCCGGCTGATTTTCTTTTCGAAATTGGATCTGAAGAACTACCAGCAGCCTTTATCCCTGATGCACTTCTTAATTTAGAAAAAATGGTTCGAGAATTTCTAAGTGAAAAAGGATTGCTATTTGATTCATTAAAAGTTTACGGAACCCCAAGACGTCTTGCGGTATTTATCAAAAAATTAGAGAGCTCTACTAAAGAAGAAGTGATCGAGAAAAGAGGACCACTTACTTCACTTGCTTTTGACGCTACCGGAATTCTCACACCACAAGGAAAGGGTTTTCTCGATTCTGTGAAACATGCTCCTGTTAGCTTAAGCGATATTGAGGAAAAACGCACTCCTCAGTTAGTAATTAAAGAAAGCAAACATTTAATGGCATTAATTACAAAGCCTTCTGAATCAACCGCCTTTCTCTTGCAAAAATTCTTACCGCATCTCATCACTCATCTCCCCTTTCCGAAAACTATGCGTTGGGCTGACTTTGAAATTACATACGCAAGACCCATTCGCTGGATAGTTGCACTATTTGGTAATGAAGTCATTCCTTTCTCGATTGCAAATATTGTCTCCTCAAACATTTCTTATGGTCACAATCAGTATAAACCTCGTTCATTCAAAATTCGTCGTCCCAATTCTTATTCAAGCAAGCTCAAGTGGCGCTATGTTATTGCATCTATTGAGGAGCGTAAGAAATTTATAGAAAGACAGATAGATAAATTTGAAAAACGATTCTCCTGTAAGGCAATATCAAAAGATCGCATATTAGCAGAAGTTCTAAACTTATCTGAATATCCGACGCTTGAGAGCTACACCTTTGATGAAAAATTTCTTACACTCCCTCCTGAACTTCTCTCTTCTGAAATGATCAACCATCAAAGATATTTTCCTTTGCAAGATGCAAATAACAAAATGCTAAACAGATTTCTTGTTGCAATAGACACCAAACCAAATGAAGCAATTCTTAAAAACAATCAATCTGTGCTAAGAGCAAGACTCTCAGATGGCCTATTCCTATATGAACAAGACAAGAAAAAACCACTTAGCTTTTATCAGGAAGCTCTTAAAGATATTGTTTTTCATAAAGAACTCGGTACGATCAATGATAAAGTTGAGAGAATCAAAAAAATCTCCAATTTAATCGCAGAACTCTTAGAAAAAGAAGCACCTATTCGAGCTGCAGAGTTATGCAAAGCCGATCTTGCTACAGCTGTAGTTTATGAATTCCCTGAACTTCAAGGGGTTATGGGAAAATACTATGCGCTTAACCAAAAAGAAACAGAACGAGTGGCCGTTGCAATAGAAGAACATTGGTTCCCTCTAACTGATGGCGCCCCAATCCCATCAACAGATGATGGCTCTATACTTGCACTTGCCGATAAGCTTGACAATCTCATCTCTTATTACAGTATTGGGCTTAAAGCCACCTCTTCAAAAGATCCTTACGCTCTTAGAAGATCTGCAATCGGAATTTTACGCATTTTGATTGAAAACAGATGGTCACTTGATCTATCAAAATTAGGAATAGATCCTGAAATCTTGGAATTTATTGCGGGTCGATTAAAAGGCCTACTCGAAGATTACGGCTTTGCAAAAGAAGAAGTACTTGCAACACTATCTATTACACCCTCAAATCCGTACGACACATTTCTTCGCACAGAAGCTCTTAATAAGTTCCGAAAAACTAGCAACGCATTCGATAACCTTTATGCCATATATAAACGTGCAAAAGGACAAATTGGAAAAGAAGCTTTAAAAAATTTAGATCGAGCCCTCCTCCAAGAAGCCGCTGAGAAAAATCTCTCTGCTGAACTTGACAACACGGAATCAATTCTTTATCAAACACTTCAGACTAAAGATTATTATCAATCGTTTGAAGCGATCACTAAACTAAACGCCCCCCTCGCAAGCTTTTTCGATACAGTTAGAGTCCTTTCGGACAACCCTGCACTCCGCGATAATCGAATTGCTCTTTTGCAAAGGCTATTTGCCCAAACAAATAAGCTAATCGACTTCACCTACCTCTAATCAGACAGCCTGTCACATAAGAATATTTTTTAATAATTTAGTTTGGCACAATAACTGTTATTACTACCTTTGTAGTGATTTTTTTATGATTATGCTATAGTGATATTAAATAATAATTATTAAATTATTTAAATATTGGTATATATGCATAAAAAACAGAATTCTATTGGGTTGCCTGCAGGAATTATTACAACATTCAGCACAGGTTGCTCTGGGTATGAACCCCTTAAAAATGTACCATTCTCTCCTCAAATAGAAAATCAGTTTAATCCAAGACTTGCTGAATGGTCAATTAATGCCTGCACATATGCATATCAAGATCTCTGCAATGAAAATGACATTATCTATCCACCTGAAGTTTACAATGGTAAACTTCTGTACTGGTTCGAAAAGCCGGGATTTTTTACTAAAAAGAAAATTTCAAGCGGCTACATCGCACAAATTAAAGAGGTAAAAGGGGATCCTACTAATAGAATTGCAATACTCTTTAGAGGAACTCAAAAGGATGATGAATGGGCTCTTGATGCCGATTTTCATCAAACTCAACTCATTATGGAACCATCTGGTGAACTCATCGGTCTTCACAAAGGTTTTTGGGAAATAGTAAACACTCCCATTGAACCGGGACTACCTTCTCTTTTAGACCAAATTCGTCAGGCATTACCAACTTTCTTAAGTGATACAGCTCTTAATGAAATTCATATTGGAGCCCACAGTATGGGATCTGCTGTTGCTACTCTTGTATTGATAGATCTAGTTCTACGCAACCCGAATGTAAAAATAAACGCCTATCTCACTGGATGTCCAAGAGTTGGCAATCCTGCATTTGCAGATGCTGTAAATAACCTTGCTAAAAACCCCAATTATAATTTTTCTCTCTGGAGAATTGCTAATACAGAAGATATTATAACAACACTTCCCCCACCAATTATTGAGAAGTTTCTCTATAGTCACCTTCTTATTACAAGTCCTGAAGATGCAAATAAAATTGACCTAATTAGTTTTACCAAAAATCTTGGAAAAATTTTTGACAATCACCATCTCTTTAATTATTACTATGCCATGAAAAAATTAGCGGGTGAATAATGGATGATGATGCGGAAGAAAATCCATTCTCTTTTGTCTTTCCTGAAGAGCTCTTATCAAAATTAACTGATCCGAATTGGTGCGAAAGTTATGCCCCTTTTCCAAACACTCCATTTACACCTCAAACAAGTAATAAATATGATCCAAAAGTTGCCGCATGGTGCATTAATGCAGTAATTATCGCATACCGTCAATACTGCGACAGTAAATACAAAAGCTATCCTCCTGAAATTGAAGACGGAACACAGCTTTACTGTCATGAAGATTTAAATATTCTTGATGAAAGTAATCCCGTAGGATTTATAGGAACGATTAAACCAATTTCTAAAGAAGACCGTATAAAAAGAGTGCTGATTTCATTTAGAGGAACTGAAAAAATCAATGAATGGCTAGACAATATCGATTTCTCTCAAGAAGAGGTAACACTCATAAATACAAATGAATACGTAAAGGTGCATAAAGGCTTTTGGTCCGCATTAACAAAGCATAGGTATCATAGCTTAAGAGAAGCAATCCATAATTCAAAGAAAGAAGGTTTTTGGAAAACAATAAAAAACATTTTAGAATACAAAAAATCTTCTTTGCAAGAACAATTAAATATTCTGATACCTAAGTACATAAAAAGGGATTTCGATTCTCAAGTTGTCGAGCTCTATATCACGGGTCATAGTTTAGGCGCTGCTCTTGCATCACTTGTAGCAATCGACTCTATTCTACGCTATCAAAACGTTCCAAAAGACAAACCGTCTATATCGCAAATCAATACCTATGTATTAGGTAGCCCAAGAGTAGGTAGCAGGTCGCTATCAGCTTTAATTAAACGCTTAAGTGAAGATTGTAACTATCATTTTAATTTAATGAGACTTGTAAATACGGAAGATATTGTTACTACAGTACCACCTCCTGTAGCAAACCATCTCATCTATAGTCAATTATTTATCTCAGGTCCTGATGCCTGTAACACCGTTTCCAGCGTAAATTTTTCAGACAACCTAGGAAAAGTAACCTATAATCACCAACCACTCTTGTATTTCTATGCCAATCAGCAATTAATGCCGAATCAAAAGAGCGCCAAGTCTATAGAAGGGATTGATCAAAAACCCGGGGATAACAAATAGCGCGCCTAAATATTTCCATCTTGTTTTCGTAAGCCAAAAAAGTCTCAATACAGCGTTTGCTCTCACCCAAACTCTTTTTCCTTCTAAAAATACAATTGATTTTTTCTTTCTTAAAAAACCGTAGTTGCCTGCAAAAAGAGTTTTTGCTTTTGTTCCATTTAGAGAAGAAAATGTATATTGATTCTTCTTATCCATCTTCTTTAACATGTTGACCACTTTAATACAAAAGGGGCAGTTATCATCGTAAAATACTCTTTTCAATCTATCTCCACTAGTTTTGGTATCATTTTTCTTAAATCATCAAATTCTTTTGCAAATTGCAATACTTCAGACTCTGAATGTTTACCTGTTTGAATTTTCGACTTAATCGATTCTCTTTTTAACATCCAGTTTCTTTCTAAAATTTTTTTAATAGCTTCTTTCACCCCGATTTTAGCGCGTTCTGTTTGAATCTTTTTTTTCACAATCAGATCCAAAAGCCCTCCTTCATCCTTATTTATACATCCTGCAAGAGAAAGAAAATCAAATGGGGTACTCTTACTAAAAAGTTCACACAGATGGTCGTACAATTTTCTAGCAGCAGGATCAATAAAGTCAACGGAAGATAAATTTTTCTGTACGATCTGTAAAATGGTTGCTTCAGTTTGCCCAGCAAGAATAATCCATCTCAAAAGGTCAGCTTCCATAATTTGATCAGGCTTTACTGCCATTTCTTGTTTAGCTGATTTTACAAAAACAATTTTTTGTTGAACCATTGCTTCTGGGACCTGCAAACTATTTGCTAATTTTCTTTCCGCTTCATAAATCATTAAAGGAAACTTCCAATCAGCCATATAAGCTTTTGCCTTTTCCACAAGCTCATTTTTTCCAGCAGGAGTACTCAGATTAGAGCTTCTCGATAATCTATCCACAAGATAGGGGATATATTCTTTTGGTTTATGTAAATAATTTAAAAAACCAGTAATCCCCTCTTTCCGCAGTATACTATCCGGATCATCCCCATCTTTAAACTCCAATACAAAAACCTCAATCCCCTCTTTTTGAAAAAGATTTCCAACTTTTAAAGCAGCTTCTCTTCCCGCATCATCACCATCAAAAGCAAGAAAGACTTCCTTAACACCAAGACGTCTAATAACATCAACATGCTCCTCGCCAAAAGCAGTTCCCTGACCTGCAACTGTAATATTAAGGCCTTCTTGAATCAATCTGAGTGCATCAATCTGCCCCTCAACAATAACTGCACGTCTCTGTTTAGTAATTTCCTTTCTTGAGTAGTTCAATCCAAATAAAACCTTTGACTTCTTAAATAAGGGCGTTTCAGGCGTATTGATGTACTTACCACCTGTTGTCTTTTCACGGAATTTTCTTGCCGAAAAGCCAATCACATTTCCTTGAACGTCCATAATCGGAAAGGTAATTCGCTCTACAAAAAAAGGAAAATTACGAGGCCTTTCCCTTGCAAGTCCTGCGCGCTGAAGAGCTTCTCCATCAAGTTTTTTTTCAGTAAAAAATTTAATTGCCAAAGCAGGATCTTGAGGGGCAAGCCCAACTTTAAACAGCCTAATGAAATCTAAATCAATTCCTCTTGTATATAAGTACTCTAAAGCCTCTTTCCCTTCCTCAGTATGCAATAAATGGAAATGAAAAAATCTACATGTTTCTGTAAGACAGGTTTTAAGAGAGCTAAGATCTTCCCTTTTTTCTCCTTCCTGAAACTCCAAAGTAACGCCAAATTTTTCAGCAAGCATCTCAACTGCTTCAACAAATGAAACCTTCAGGTAACCTACCAAAAAACTGATTGCATCCCCATGAGCGCCACACCCAAAACAATGATAGTGACTATCGCCCCGCTCCAAGACAAATGAGGGGGTCTTCTCATTATGAAAGGGGCAACAAACTTTAAAGCTCTTCCCAGCCTTCTTTAAAGGTAAATATGAGGAGATGACCTCAACAAGATCAACTTTTTCCTTCAAATTCTGGAGCGACTCTTTTGAAAACATAGACATAAGAACTTATTCTACCCGGAAAATAGAGAAAAATCAATCCCTCTGAGAGAGTTGGCATACAACACTCTTTACTTCTTTACAAAAAGCTTACAAACCCCTATACTGCCGCACAATAGAGCTATGACAACAAAAGAAAAACCAAATTTATTTTTTCGCAAGAAAGTATATGCAAGCATATACAAGCCTGCCCTAGGCGAAGAAAGTAATCATAAATTAAAAAAAATTGTTTCTTCCCCTAAAAAAAGTGGTCTTAGAGAAGAGTTTAAAAAGGTTTTCCTTCCTTTATTAATTGACGTATTCGAGCTGAGAAAACGCGTGCAAAATTATAAACTAGGCTCCAAATCCCCCTTTGGCTTAAAACCCGAAATCAGTTGTCCGAAAGAAATTTTACAGAAATTAACAGAACTTCAGTCGGAAATTGAGGAGTCACGAAGGTGGTGTGAAGGGGTAATTCTGCAAATTTCAAAAGGAATTGACGAGGCAAAAGAAGCGTTGCAATTTATTGATAAAATGAGCGATAACAGATGTGATGAAAGGCCAAGTTTTTCCTTAAAAAAACGGCTAAGAAAGTTTTTTCGAAAAAATGACAGAAAGCGTTGACACTCTTATTTCTCCGATGATGCAGCAGTGGCATTCTTGCAAAGCTAAAGCAGGTTCTGCTTTATTATTGTTTCGTTTAGGTGATTTTTATGAAGCATTTTATGACGATGCAATTACTCTTGCTAGAGAACTTGATCTTACCCTAACAAAGCGTCAGGCAATTCCAATGAGCGGAATTCCTTCACAAACTCTAGATAGCTATGTGGAAAAACTTGTTGAGAAAGGTTATCTTGTTGCCATTGCAGAGCAATTGGAATCTCCAAAAGAATCAAAGTCTATTGTTCGAAGAGAAGTTGTAAGAATTGTCTCTCCTGGAGCAAATCTTTTATCTCAAACACTTTCTGATTCATCAAGCAATTTTTTTGCCTCTATTTGCCAAGTAGGTTCATCATTCGGGCTATCTTTTTTAGACCTCTCAACTGGCAGTTTAATAACTATTGAAACATCTTCACTTCTTGAGTTAATCGCAGAACTTGGTAAGCGCTTACCCAAAGAAATCCTTGTTTCCGAAAAATTTGCAAAAGCAAATACAGATGTGCTCGAAGATTTAAAATTGGTTTTTCCTTTTCTACTTACCACAAAAGAAGATTGGCACTTTGATCATCAAATTACTTATAATTTTCTCACGAAACATTTTGGTTTACACTCTCTTGATGGTTTTGGCTTAAAAGGAGTTGTTAGCGCTATCAATGCTGTAGGCGCATTACTGCACCATGTTGAGACAACCCTTTGCCAAAATATATCTGCTATCAAAGTCATTCAAGTTGAAGAGATATCATCTTTTATGACAATTAACTCCTCAACTGCCCGCCATCTTGATCTACTTACTTCATCAAGTGGCAATCCAAAAGCTTCTCTGTTTGCACTCCTTAATCAAACAAAAACAGCAATGGGAGCAAGGACGTTAAAAGAATGGATTGCTCATCCACTCCTTTCTTTAAAAGACATTGAGAAAAGACAGGATGCAGTCCAGGAACTTACTGAAGCCCCACTATTTCTAGAGGATCTCTTATCCTCGATTCGTGATTTAGAAAGACTTTCAATGCGAGTAGCTACAAAGATTGCAAGTCCAAGAGACATTCTAGCTTTGGCAAACTCACTTGAAGTTCTTCCTCTCTTAAAATCTGCAATCGTTACTTTATCCTCAGAAATAGTAAAAGAAACACTACCCACTTTTTTTGACTTCACTCCCCTTGTAAAAAAAATACAATCAGCAATTGTTGAAACGCCTCCCACAAAATTTACAGAAGGCAATATTTTTCGGTTGGGATACATCAGCGCTCTTGATGAATTAAAACTATTAAAAGACCAAAGCGAAACATGGCTCGCAAACTACCAAACTGAGCTTCGCGAATCTCTTGATATGAAAACTCTGAAAGTTGGATATAGCAAATCCTTTGGCTATTTTATTGAAACAAGCAGGGTACAATCACTAAAGATGCCGGCAAGCTTTGAAAAAAGACAAACTCTTGTCAACGGCGAGCGGTTTATTTCTCCTGAATTAAAAACATATGAGCACAAAATCCTCCATGCAGAAGAAAAAATGGTAGAAATGGAAAAAGAGCTCTTTTTAGAACTGCGCGAGGAAGTTTCATCTTATTTTGCAAATATTCAATCTGTTGCAAAAAGCATAGCCCTAATTGACACCCTATATTCTTTAGCAATGGTTGCAAGAGAATATAGCTATACAAAACCTACCCTATCCAATTTAGATAAAATTGAAATTCAAGACGGTCGTCACCCGATTTTAGAGACTTTTATTAAAGGGCACTCTTTTATTCCTAATGATACATTTTTAGAAAGTTCCAGTGACAGCCTTCTTCTTATTACAGGTCCGAATATGGCGGGAAAGTCAACTTATATCAGACAAGTTGCTCTCATTGTGATAATGGCTCAAATGGGAAGTTTTGTTCCGGCAAAATTTGCTCACATTGGCATAGTTGATAAAGTATTTAGTCGAATTGGCGCAAGCGATGATCTTTCCAGGGGCCAATCAACATTCATGGTAGAGATGGCAGAAACAGCTAGTATTTTGCACACTGCAACCAAAAACTCTCTTGTCATACTTGATGAAATCGGAAGAGGAACAAGCACTTATGATGGCATTGCCATCGCATCCGCCGTAGCAGAGCACCTATTAAAACTCGGCGTTAAAACACTTTTTGCGACTCATTTCTGGGAGTTAACGAAATTAGAAACAGAATTCAAAGGGGCAAAAAACGCAAGAGTTGCCGTCCAAGAGAATGAAGATGGCATTATTTTTCTCCATAAAATTTTAAAAGGTGGCGCAGATAAGAGCTACGGAATTCATGTTGCTAAACTTGCAGGACTGCCATTAGAAGTCATTAAGAGAGCCCAGAAACTTCTTATCGAACTAGAAGAAAAGAAATTTCAAAAGAAAAAAGCCCCTCCAAAGGAAGAACAGTTCCTCCTTTTCTCTGAAGCAGCTCCCGATGATGTTCATACAAAAATCAAAGCGCTTGATCTGAACAAAACAACCCCTATTGAAGCTCTTCAATTCCTCATCAAGCTACAAAATGAAATCATTTAATTTAGACACTTACCCAATGAAGCCGGGCGTCTATATTATGAAAGATGCTGCAGAGAAAATTCTATATATTGGAAAAGCAAAAGTATTGCAAGAGAGGATCAAGCAATATTTCTCAAATCATGACACAAGGGCCATGATCCCCTTTCTTGTCAGTAAAATTGCAAGTATTGATACAATTGTTACTTTTACAGAAAAAGAAGCGCTTCTTTTAGAAAACACGCTCATTAAAAAACACCAACCGACCTATAATATTTTACTTAAAGATGATAAGACATTCATTTCTCTAATGATTAATCATAAACATAAGTGGCCACAGGTAAAACTAGTGCGCTATAAAGAAGAAAAAAAAGATAGCGCGCTCTATTTCGGTCCCTATACAAGCGCGCTCACTGCAAGAGGGATGTTTGAAACGATGACCAAGATTTTTCCCTTAAGACAATGCTCTGATAGGGAACTTTCCTCAAGAACAAGACCCTGCCTCCTTTATTCAATTAAAAGATGCATCGCTCCTTGTGTAGGTAAATGCACAAAATCAGAATATGACGAAACGGTAAAAGACGCGATTTCGTTTTTAAAGGGAGGAACAGGAACTGTAATTACAAGCCTAAAAAAGAAAATGGAAGCCGCATCTAAAGCTTTAGAGTTTGAAAAAGCAGGGACACTACTAAAAACAATTCATCAAATTGAAGAAGCCACTACCTCACAAAAAGCCGCAGTTAAACTAAATGTAGATAATATTGATGCACTTAATTTTATCAGAAAAGGGCACTATATTCTTCTAGTGAAACTCCTTTTCCGCAAAGGAGTTCTTGAAGGATCAGAGCATTTTGACTTTTCTCTCACCATGGAAAGCGATGAAGAACTTCTATCGTCTTTTGTTTTACAACACTACTCCCCTCAAAATTTGCCGAGCGAAATCCTTCTACCAGTAGAACTCCCAGACCAAAAAATTTTGGAAGAAATATTAAACACTAAATTACATACACCCCAAAAAGGTGATAAAAAGCAGATTGTAGAACTTGCCTTTGAAAATGCAAAAGCGCTCTATGAACAAGAAAAAATTGCCCTCTCTTCGAAAGAAGAGCTCCTCCTTGAATTAGAGGAAACCTTAAAATTATCTAGGTTTCCCGCAAGAATCGAATGCTTCGATACCTCTCATATATCCGGCTCTGACGGCGTCGCAAGTTTAGCAGCTTTCACAAATGGCTGCAAAGATCCTAAACGCTCAAGAGTATATAAAATTAAAAAGGCAGGCTCTGCAGACGATTACTCATCACTCCACGAGGCACTTACAAGAAGACTTAAACGAGGAATCGAAGAAAATGATCTTCCTGACCTCATTATTGTTGATGGCGGAAAAGGACAACTGAGCACGATAGAAACTGTTTTTCAAGAGCTTCAAATCATCTCTATTGACCTTATTGCACTCGCCAAAGAAGAAGCTCGCCATGATAAAGGCCTCACCAAAGAACGGATCTTCCTCACTACACAAAAAGAAGCTATTACTTTAAATCATCACTCTGCACTTCATTTCTTTCTACAAACCATTCGCGATGAGGCCCACCGCAAGGCAATCACCTACCACCGCAAAAAGAGAAGTGAGCGCACCACAAAGAGCTTCCTTGACGACATCCCCGGGATTGGCCCCACAAAGAAAAAGCGCCTTCTCACCCATTTTGGCAGCGTGAAACGCCTCCTCGAAGCAACCACAGAAGAACTTCTATCCGTAGCATCCATCACCAAAAAAGATGCCACCACCATCCTCGCCTACAAAAAATAAATTCACCGCAGAGACGCAGAGAACGCAGAGCCCACAGAGGATAAATAAAAAAAGAGGAATTAACAAGCTCATGTTACGCAGCATCGATCGCTGCTGGGTAACATGAGTGATGAACTGATTTCTTTATAAATTTTTTAATTTTATCCTTCTATCGTTCCATCCTTGCTAAATTCTTTTTTTATTTGTCCTCTGCGATTTCTGCGTTCTCTGCGTCTCTGCGGTGAATTTTCTTCTTTAAGTAGTTATCGTAAGGAGGAAGTCTTTGGTGTACCCTAGCTTGCGGGCAAGTAAAAGACCTAGTTCGGTTTCGATTTTGGAGAAGAGCTCAGGAGAATGCTGGGCAGAAAGATTAGTTACAATTTCGATGATCTGCTTAGGATGGATGATCACTTCAAGATTTATAGGGTCATTCGGAAAAATCTGCTTCCAATAACCTTTTATATAATCGCTTATGATTGCTTCTTCTACGAGGACTTTTGATGTTCCCATTTTTATTTTAAAATACCGGGCTTTATACATATTCATAAAGCCACAAAAAAGAAGTAATCCTAAACTACTCAAAAAGATTCCTATCGAAAGAAGAAAATTTGGGAATTGCAAGAGGAGATGAATTATTACATTTTGAACGTTAGCCACATAAGCGCTAAGAGTTAATAATATTCCTGAACCTAATACAAGGAGCACAAATAAAAGGTGTACCACGGAAAAAAGGCCCCATCTAAAATTCTTCAGCATACTCATCCGCTTGATTTTCAAGTACTGTCTCTTTATGCCTTGCTTTTTCAAGGGTTGCTTCCAAATTCACATCAGGTAATAAATTTTTAAAAACTACATGGACACAAGCAACGTGAAGGCCTGTCAAACTTGTAATTTCTTTTACTAACTTACCTTGAATCTCTTCTGCCTTTTCAGGAAGGGAGATTCCATACAAAACGTTTACTTCAAGTTTTATATTAACAGAGTGATTCTTAGAATCCTGCTCAATATAAACACCTTTAATTCGCTCCATTCCTTCTCTACCCAGCAAATTATCGATTAAATTCCCCTCAATTAAGGCAATTCCTTCTACACCTGCTAAACATTTTATTGTAATCGCTTGAAATACACGACTTTCAATGTCTCTAATAAAAATTGTATCAGGCAACTCAATCTCTTTTGTATCAAGATCTTCAAACTGGTCCATCATTTTTCTTATACCTCACTTTACCAGATTCATTTTCAACCATTGCCTCTAAAAGTTCAAGTCCGTTATGATATTATTTCACTTATAATTGAAAAATCGTTAGGATCCGACTAGGGGGAAATAGAAAATGGATTTTCGTGCGCTTGGAGTCTTGATATTTTGGATCACAATGGGCTTTACTACTGCCTATATTGCCAAACAAAGAAATAGAAACACCACTGGTTGGTTCTTTATAGGCCTATTTTTTAGCCTATTTGGACTATTACTCTTACTCATTTTGCCCTCAAAAGCAATTCAACCATCTGAAAAAGAGGACGTTAAAGTTCCAAATATCAAAGCTGCTCATAATGAAGCCGCAGCCCTTTCTGATGACTCGATGTACAGAGAACCCATTATGCCCCGAATTTCACGCGACCCCACTATAGATTGGTACTATGTTGACTCAAAATCAAAAATTTCTGGTCCCCTCAAACTTTCACACCTTAGAAAAGCCCTAATTGAAGGCAATCATGACAGCTCAACCTACATATGGTGCGAAGAATTTCTTGACTGGATTCAAATCAGCGAGCTCCAAAATGGCGCCTCCCTCCTTGATCCCGACTTCCTAAAAGAATAATCATCCCCGGTAAAATAGCACAATATCCGAATAGATATATTTTTATAACGCCCATCTTGCTTGTCATCAGAACTTTGACAACATTTTTCTTAATTCATTTGAGTTGACTATTCATATTCAGAAATGTAAAATTAATGTGTAATCAACTAACCATATGGAATTATAATGCAAACAACATTTCCACTATCAGGTTTAGATGTAGTAAAATTAGTTTTACTTCCAAATCCCATAGAAAAGTTTACTGCTGCCGGTTCTACCTTACGGATTAAATTAAATATTGAGTCTATCAAAAAAATAATCTCTTCAAGAGAAAATTTTTATTTCGGTGTTGCTTTTACTGCCATTACGCTAACTGCAGCAGCAATCTGGCCTGTGAATATGGCTGTCAAAATACTTTCTTTATATGGATTTTATGTTGCAGCAAGTCATGGGAAAGTACTATATTGTGCTATTAGAGAGATCCTTTCCATCCAGAAAAAGGTAGTCTAGACCAGAATCCCCGTAGTGCGTTGAATCGAGCAAATTACTATAATCGGATCGTGCTATTTAGAAAATGTTGTCTATTGACTGAACTCAACTCAAAAAAATCTTTTTTAATCATCACTCTTAGATTTTAAAATAGTTTCTTGCGCTTATCAATAATTCCTTTAGATTGACCTTTATACCACTACTTAGCTTATAATTGTTGTTTTAAAAATAATTATTAACAAGGAGTTAAGAAATGGAAGGATTATCAACCACAAGGGCGCTAGATTTGTTTTTAGACCCTACCCAAGTAGAGGTGCAAGCCCCTAATGTAAGAAACATCGGAAAAATCGCACTATGTTTAAAAGGAACGAGAGATAATTGTTCTATTGGCATTGCACTGAGTGTAATTGGAGTCATCGGAACTTCCTTTGGATTCACTTATTCAGGAAGAGCTCTTCTAGGCTATGGAGTCACTTTAATTAGCTTTCACGGAAAGAAATTTTTTGAGCAAATACACAATATACCAACAAAAAATTATTTTGCTTCACGCACAGATCGCGTCTCATAATAAAGATTTCTTTAGCTAGATATAAACTTTACAATTAAATATAATTAATCTGAACATTTAAACAGAGGTTAATATGAATTCTATATCTAAGTATATTTCAGAATTAATTCCGGTAGCAGCTTTAATTCCTGGAGCTACAGAATTTGCAATGAGCACTTCTAAAGAATTAATGACTCCCGAAGTAACAAGGCTTTGTAATCAAAGCAAAAAAGCAAGAAATTGGACAATTGGCGGGATCATGCTTATAACATTTTCGTTAATTAGCATCTTCCTATTGACAATTGCGGCTCTAGGCGCTCTCGTATGGCCGTTAATTCCAACCTATAGCTTTGCCGCCTCTTGCTTAGGCGCAGCCATTGGATTTGCCACAGGAGTAACTTCACTGAAAAAAAATATAGCCATTTCTCAGCAGCTTACACAAATGGCAAAAGATGCAATGCCAACCATACCTACTGATTTACCCAAGGTTGATAGCGCGACTTTAACTGGATTCGGCACTTAAGCACGCATAATTCTACGTAATTTTTTAGAATAAAAGGAGGGTGATTTACCCTCCTTTTATATTGAAATTGGATTACCAAGAAGCTTTGATCATGCCGGGAATTAGTCCTTCTAGGGCCATTTCACGGAAGCAAAGTCTCGATACTTTGAATTTTCTGTAGTAGCCGCGTGGTCTGCCTGTTAATTGACATCTGTTACGGATACGGATAGGTGAAGAATTTTTTGGAAGCTTATCCATTTTGATCATTGCTTCTTTTTTCTCTTCATCAGAGGCTGTTAAACTTCTAATAATAATTTTAAGCGCTTGTCTTTTATCGTAGCTAAGAGCTACAAGTTTAGCTCTCTTTTTTTCTTTTTCAATTAATGCTTTTCTAGCCATTTATCCCTACTTTTTCTTAGCAGGACCAGCCTGCCGCTGTTTACGTGTAGGATCTTTCTTATTAATAACGTAGACCCGTCCTTTTCTTTTAACTATTCTATCGCCCTTCAGAGGATCCGCTTTAACGGAAGATCTTACTTTCATCTATTTGCTCCAGTATCTATGTGTAAATTGGAAATATAGCTTATCAAAGTAGTGATTTATTGACAATTATATTTCATCTTGAGTACACTCTTCCCTATAAAATTAATCAAAAGAGATGACCATGAAGAGAACATATCAGCCAAGTAAACTTAAAAGAGCCCGTACACATGGATTCCGTGAAAGAATGTCTACTAAGTCAGGAAGAGCCGTTCTTGCAAGAAGACGCGCAAGAGGCCGTCACAAGCTTACAGTTTCCGACGAAGTCTCTAAATAAGACAGGCTTTGCCCTTCTTAAGGCTAAAGGGACTAGAGTTTATGGAAAATCTGTAAAGTTTTCATTCTCTTTTGGCTCTTTTGAGGGGTTAGAATTCGGTGTAACCGCCTATAAAAAAGGTGGAAATGCAGTTGCACGCAACTATTTTAAGCGAATTGCAAGAGAAGTTTTTAGAAAAAAAGGGCACCTTCTGCCAATGGGTTTAAAATTACAAATTGTCCCATTTGCTCCTCTTGAAAAAATTTCTTTTCATACTATTTTAGCAGACTTTTGTGAGAGCTTATGCACATCAATCCTGAGCAAAAAAGAGCAATTGAAACCGTAAAAGGCAGAGTGTTAGTTCTTGCCGGCGCTGGCAGCGGCAAGACATCAGTGCTTGTGCAAAGATGCGTTAATCTTCTTAATAATCACTGCGTACCTCCTTCCGAGATTTTAGGCCTTACTTTTACTAATAAAGCAGCGGAAGAGATGCGGGCGCGTATTGCTAAACACGTCAACTCAACTGTCGCTAAAGAAGTTACCCTCACAACATTCCATAGCTTTTGCTTTAGCGTTCTTAAGGAAGAAATTCATCATCTGGGCTATACGAATACATTTACGGTTTATGATGAAAAAGACAGAGAAAGACTTCTGATTACTCTCGAAAAGCAGCTGAAAGAAGAGAGTGAAGCAGAAACTGTGAATGCAGATACTCTTCTAACCGAACTTGTGAAGTCTCTCAAGGCCTACAACGCAGTTGACTTCGACAGCATGCTCACTCTCACCCTTGAAATATTTCAGAAAGTTCCAGAACTGCTTGACCGGTATCAAGACCGTTTTAAATATATCATGATTGATGAGTATCAAGACACTAACCAGACTCAGTTTGCATTAGCAGAACTTTTAGCTAAAAAATATGGTAACTTGTTTGTGGTGGGTGATGATGATCAATCTATTTATAGCTGGCGGGGCGCTGAAGTCAAGCATATCTTAGGTTTTAAAAATAACGCTCTTATTAAGCTGGAACAAAATTATCGAAGCACTAAGACAATTCTTGACGCAGCCAATGCTGTGATTAAAAATAATTCGGAGCGGTACCCAAAAACACTTTGGAGCGGCTCATTCGAAGGCGACCGAATTCACGTCTTTCACGCCCATGATGAAGTTCAAGAAGCAGAAGCTGTCGTAGCAAGAATTCTTAGACTTAAACACGAAAAGGGCCTTACTTGGGGCGACTTTGCCATTCTCTATAGATCCAACACTTTATCACGACCATTTGAAATGGCTCTTCTCCAAGCGCCCTATAAAAATGGTGATAAATTTGTTAGAGGCATTCCTTATAGAGTTGTTCAAGGAATGGAATTTTATGAACGCGCAGAAATCAAAGACCTAGTCGCCTACTTAAAAGTTATTGTCAATCAAGCCGACCCAACCCCTATACTCCGTATTCTGAATTATCCTAAGCGCGGAATATCAGTTAATGCTATTGAAATCCTAAACGAGGCGTGCAAAACGCAAAAATTGCCGCTATGGAAAATTCTTGAAACAGCAGAATCCATACCCCTCTCTAACCAAGCAAAGGCAGGAGTTGCAACGTTTGTCCAATTGATCAAAGAGGCAAAAAGCGCGTTTCATAACCAGTCCCTTCATACCGCAACTAAATGGCTTGTTGAAAAACTCAATCTAAAAGACGCTCTTAAAGACGAATTTAAATCAGACAAAGCGCAACAATTTAAATGGGAAAACATCCAAACGCTTGTCAACATGACGGAAGCAGAAGATGACTTATCATTACATGATTTCCTGAGCCAAAGCACTCTCGATGGACTTAAATTTAATAAAAAGGACAGGTCGCAAGACAAAGTCAATCTCCTCACTTTTCATAGCGCTAAAGGACTTGAGTTCACAGCCTGCTTTCTTGTTGGAATTGAAGACCGCTACATCCCCCACGAAAGAAGCATTCTTGAAGGAAACCTCGAGGAAGAAAGGCGCCTTTTCTATGTAGCTATCACTCGGGCAAAAAAATACCTGACTCTCAGCATGACAAAAAACAGAACCACGCACGGCAAAGCAAGACCTACAAACCCATCGCGCTTTCTTTTTGAGCTCCCCAAAGAACTCATGGAAATTGAACACAGCGATAGACCCCTATCATTTATTCACTAACAAAATAAGGACTTAATATGAGCGCTATTAGCTTTCTAAATCTGCCATTTACTGTTTCCGAGGCCACCTTTCACAAGATTGAAGAAGCATCGCGAATCACAGGTCTATTTCTTACAGCCTTTACTGTTGCAGCAACAAGCGTAGTTGGTTATTCTAAAGCTAATGACTATATGGGAGACGCAGCCTATTTTTTAATAGCGCCCGAAATAATACTAACTAAAAGCATCCTGGAAACCATTCTTCCTACCTGTGGCAATGTAGCAAGAAGCCTTGCACGCAGATGCATGCAAATTAAGGATGCCTAGTGTCCCCAATCATTCACCCAACAATCATCCTAAGACATCGAAAGGAAAATCTCAAAAAATGCAGTCTCCACGGCCTTGAATCAAGGCCGGATATGCTATTTTTTACTTATCCAAAAGCAACCCTCCCACCACTCACAAATTATTTTGCTCTTGATTTCGAGGGGCCACTTCTCAGCAAGGAAGACAATCACCTTGGGATTTTTCTCATCGATGGCACATGGAACTATGCCAAAACCATGGCTAACAGCATTAAAGAGCCTCTAATCAAAAGGTCTTTGCCAAAAAATATTCAGACTGCCTATCCTCGCAAACAAACCTCTTGCGATGATCCCGACCGCGGCCTTGCCTCAGTAGAAGCCCTCTTTGTCGCCTACCACATCCTAGGACATGACACAAGCGGTTTACTAGACAACTACTACTGGAAAGAAGTTTTTTTAAAACAATTCTCTTAAGAGACTTTTATACAAAATCGCTCATAAAAAGGTTTTCATTTTCATTATGAGGCATAGTGTGGTATAGTGTTTATTCAATTAAACCAAATGAAATATGACTCCAAGAATTTACGAAAAAGCCGAACATAAACTCTCAAAAGACAAAATTGATCCGGCTGCATTATTTGTTATTGAGACACTTAAGAAAGCAGGACATGTTGCTTATATTGTAGGCGGATCTGTTAGAGACCTTCTTTTGAGCAATGTCCCCAAAGATTTTGATCTATCTACTTCTGCAAAGCCAGAAGAAATTAAACGGCTTTTTAGCAGGTGTTTTTTAATCGGCAAAAGATTCCGCTTAGCTCATGTTCATGTAGGCAATAAAGTTATTGAGGTCGCTACATTTAGAAAGGGCGACAATACGAATGAGACTTTAATTGTTGAAGATAATGAGTGGGGAAATGAAGTAGAAGACGTTCTTCGCAGAGACTTTACAATCAATGGTTTGTACTATGATCCGCTGAATGAGACAATTATTGACTATGTTGATGGATATCTCGATGCTAAGAAAAATATTTTAAGAACAATTGGCACTCCATTTGCGAGATTTAAACAAGATCCGGTTCGTATGATCAGGCTTTTGAAATTTAGAGCTAGATTTGGAATCGAAGTAGAAGAGAGCGCTATCCAAGCCTTATTTGATTGCCGGGGTGAAATTCTTAAAAGCTCTCAAGCCCGAATTTTAGAAGAACTCCTAAGAATGCTAGAATCTGGTCACTCAGACGCCTTCTTTAAACTTCTCTCAGAACACGGATTTCTAACCCTCCTTCTTCCTAAAGTTTCCGAATCATTTGAACAAGGACAAAACGAGCCTGTATTTGAATTCTTACGTGAAATTGACAATATAGTCTTGCATGAATCCAAGAAAAATATTTCTAGAGCAGTTTTTTTATCAGCTATTGTCTTTCCACTACTTGAAACCCACCTTAGAATCCTCCATGGCGATAGAGAAAAACCGATGCATCTTGGTGAAATCGGCGAAGAAGCCTACTTTATGATCAAAGATGCTTTTGCTCCGTTTTTAATTTTACCGAAAAAGCTCGTGGCAGATATGGCGGCAATTCTTACCTCTCAATTCCGATTTACCCCCCTTGATAAAACAAAACAAGTTAGACAGCGCATACCGGCAATCCCAAACTTTCATTTAGCTCTTCAATTTTTTGAACTAAGAACACGCATTGAACCTGGACTACAAAACCTTTATCAAGAGTGGGATTACTTCTGGAAAAAGCACAAAGAAAAGCCCACCCGTAAACCTCGAAGACGATGACTATATTTGTTGTCGCAGGGGAAAAAAGCGGCGATGCTATTGCTGCTAAAGTACTAAAACCTCTTTCTCAAACAGCTATAATTAGTGGAGTTATTGGACCCAAACTAAAAGAGATGGGAGCAAAAGAGCTTTTCTCCATAGATTCTTTTCAGGTTATGGGCATAGTTGATATCATTAAAGCCCTCCCCCACTTCATTCGCCTTTTCTTCAAAATAAAAAAAACGATTTTAGCAAACAATCCAAATCTTGTTTTGCTTGTCGATAATGCTGAGTTCAGTTTGCTAATAGCTAGATCGCTACGAAAATCTGGATTCCAAGGAAAAATTGTTCAGCTCGTCTCGCCGAGTGTTTGGGCGTGGCGCAAATCTCGAATTAAGACTCTCGAAGAAAATTTTGACCTTCTCCTCTCAATCCTCCCTTTTGAAAAGAAATATTTTAAGGGCTCACCCCTTAGAGTTGAGTACATTGGACACCCTTTGATAGATGAACTAAGAGCAGTTAAGACAGAAAATCAAATCAATTTCCCAAACGAAAAACCAATTATTGCGATATTTCCCGGCAGCCGAAAAAAAGAGACGTCACTCAATCTCCCTCTGCAACTTACTTCAATAAAAAATTTAAATACCCATCAAATAGCAATCAGCGTTTCTTCTTCTCATCTTTTGCCTCTGATTAGCAAAATTCTGAAACAATCAGGCGTTCAGGCAACCATTATCACTTCCGAACACAGATTTGAACTGATGCAAAAAGCAGAATTTGCGTTATCAAAGCTTGGTACAGTCAATCTAGAGCTAGCCTACTTCAATGTACCTACTATCACCTCCTTTCCTCTGCCCAAAGTAGAACAGTTTCTTTTACAGCACGTTTTTAAAGTTTTCCTTCCGCACTACTCAACTGTAAACCTCCTTGCCGAAAGGCGAGTTTTTCCTGAATACATTGCTTATTTTGCAACAACTGAAAATCTCTCTCGCGAAGTCCATAACTTTGCTACAAACCCCGATCTTCGCGCATGGACCAAGTCCGGCTGCATTCTTGTAAAAAAAATCCTTGAAATAGACTCTTTTGGAGCAAAAGCAACCGCCTTAATTAAAGATTTACTTTAAAAAGGGAATCCTAAAAAGTTTTTTTGTTTTTTCTCTGTCTGCTCTGTGCTCTCTGTGGTGGATTTTTTTAAATCTTCCTCTTGGAAATATATGGGGGGATAACCTATAATCCTTCACATTATGCAAGAAGTCTTTAAAATATATATAGACCGTTTGAGCGAAGGGGATGTAGAGACCATAGAAGAAGAGGTTGATCCTAGCTTTTTAGACGTAACTGATGGAAATCTCTTTTTTTCCGAAAAGATCCATTTCAATGGAACCGCCTATTTAGCTGATAGCCACATCATCTTGACCCTTAACTTGTCAACAACGTATCAAACCTACTGTAGAATTTGCAATGAGATGATTATTCTTCCATTTACATTAGAGGATCTCTATATTACAGAAGAGATAGCAAACATTCCTTCAAAGATCTTTGATTTAAAAGAGCCTTTAAGAGATGCTATCCTTTTAGAAATCCCCCTCTATAATGAATGTGAAGGCGGATGCTCTATGAGAAAAGACTTGAACAAATATTTCAAACAAGACTTAAGCACTAACTATTAAGGAGATTTAAACATGGCAGTACCTAGAGCAAGACACTCAAATGCCCGCAAGAACAGCAAGTTAGCCCATTTAGCTAAAAAACCTAAAGCAACAACGATTTGTTTAAACTGCAGAAATTCTATTCTTCCTCACCATGTGTGCGGTTCATGCGGTCATTACAAAGGCAGAAGCTACAATACAGAAAAAGAGGCTTAGTATTAATCTTTTTATCAGGTAAGATAACCACAATAATAGATTGAATTACTAGGCGTGCTAATGAAAGAACTTCTTTTAAATATTGAGTCTAAAGAAACTAGGCTTGCAACCCTTGTTGACCGAAGGTTGCAAGAGCTTGTTGTTGAGCGAAAAAAAAGTAGGCAAATTACCGGAAATATCTATCGTGGTAAAGTAACGAATATCCTTCGTAACATCCAATCCGCATTTATTAATATCGGAGAAGGTGAAAATGGATTTATTCATATCTCTGATATCATGGAAAATACGCAGAAATTCCAAGAACTTTTTGATATGGATTTTGACTGGGATTACGATCCTGCTGCTTATCAAGCAAAAGAGACCAAGGAAAGCGACATCACAAAGATATTGATGGCAGATCAAACTGTTTTGGTACAGGTGGTCAAAGAAGCTATTGGTTCAAAGGGAGCAAGACTTACCTCTAATTTATCAATTCCGGGAAGATACCTTGTTCTTCTTCCAAACACCTCTCATCGCGGTGTCTCTAGAAAAATTTCTGATCCTGGGAGTAGAGACAGGCTAAAACAAATTATCCGCTCCTTTGAAATGCCCACTGATATGGGTCTAATTTGCAGGACGGCAAGCACATTTGCATCGACCGATCAATTAGTTGAAGAAGCTCATGAGCTTGTAGAGCATTGGAATAAAATCATTGAAACTTTCCAAAAAGGTGATGGGCCTCAGTGCCTTTACAGAGAATCCGATATCATTAAACGTACCCTCATGACTGCGCTGGACAAGAAGTTTGACCGCATTTTAATTGATCATCAGCCGACTTATGCCGCCTGCTTAAAAATGTATAGCCGCTATAAAGACGAAGATCAAACACTTAAAATTGAATATTATCGCGATACAATACCGATGTTCAAAAAATTCAATGTCGAGAAGGAAATTGAACGCGCTCTCGCAAGAAAAATCTGGCTTCCTTCAGGTGGATACCTCTTCTTTGATCGCACAGAAGCAATGTATACTGTGGATGTTAATTCAGGCAGAAGCACAAAAACCGGCGGCTCTAGCGATGTGGAAGAAGCGTTAGTTAAAATTAATATGGAAGCCGCAGAAGAAATTGCAAGGCAGCTTCGCATTAGAAATATTGGCGGTCTTATTGTATGTGACTTTATTGATATGCGTTCGAGAAAAAATCAAAGACGTGTTCTTGATAAACTGAAAGAATCAATGAAAGACGACTCTGCTAAATGCACAATACTCGGGATGAGTGAATTTGGCCTTGTTGAAATGACAAGACAAAGAAGCAAAGAGTCTCTTATGCAAACTCTATTTACCGACTGCCCTTATTGTTCAGGAAAAGGAATCATTAAAAATTACGAAAGCGTATCTATCGAATTAGAACGCTCGCTTAGAGAGCTAATATTGCAAAATCAAGAATTAGCATTAGAAGTCTCTATTCATCCTGAACTGAATCATTTTATTGAGCATACAGATAAAAATTATCTGGAAAAAATGGCCATAAAATTAAATGCAGCAATCACTTTTAAAACAAATGATTTGCTTCATTTAAATGATTTTGAGATATATTCAAGTGTTAATGGGAAAAAGCTTGAAACCTGATAGCTCGTTTAGAATGTTGATTGAGCCTTTTAAACAAAAGGCTCCTGAAAGCAAGTATTGGAAAATAATGGGCGAATTTTTAGATGATTTTGAAACAATCATTGAAAAAAAAGGTCTTGATAAAGAGTTTTTCAAGCCTATTTTGACATCTTATGCTAGATTTGTCCTGAATCAAATTGAAGCGCCTTATAATTTTGAACCTTATCATACAGCTATTAGAGAACCTTTTGATCATTTCGCTTTTGGATCGACTTTATTTCGCCCTCTCATCGATTTTAACCATTCATTTCTTTATGGAAGAGAAAATCTCCAAACGATTGAATCGATTCTAGACAAAAAGGAAAATGTTGTGATTTTTGCAAATCACCAAACTGAAGCTGATCCTCAAGCAATTAACCTATTGTTAGAAAATGAATTTGCAAACTTTAGTACAAAAATTGCCTATGTTGCAGGAGAAAGAGTCGTCACAGATGCTCTCGCAGTTCCCTTTAGCTTAGGAATCAATTTATTTTGCGTCTATTCTAAAAAATATTTTGATGTCTATCCTGAACGTAGAACGCAAATGATGGAGCATAATAAAAGAACTATGCTACGTCTTGGTGAACGCCTAGATGGCGGCAGTCAATGCATCATGATTTTTCCAAGCGGTGGTAGAGACAGACCAAATGATCAGGGTGTCATTGAGGTTGCAGAGTTTGATCCACAAAGCATCGAACTTCTTTACTTGCTTGGCAGAAAATCAAAAACACCGACGCACTACTTCCCTTTAGCGCTATCTACCCATGACCTACTTCCACCTCCGGAAGATATTCAAATAGATCTTGGTGAAAAACGGCCAACAAATGAAGCGAGTGTATATTTACATTTTGGCAAAGAAATTGGTATGGAAAATTTCCCTGGTTCTGATACAACTGATAGAATCAGAAGAAAAGAATTACGTACCCATTATATTTGGCAACTGTGTTGCAAAATGTATGAACAGTTTCCTACATAGGAGTCTTATATGGTAAAATTTACCACCTTTTTATTAGCTGCATTTTGCCTAAATGCAGGCTCTTATGAAATTATTGAGGAACAAAACACACTTCAAATTCTCTCCCCTTCTCTAAAAAATCGAAAGTCAATCAAGATTCGTCTAGAAAATGGTCTCGAAGCTTATCTGATTTCTGATCCTGAAGCAAATCAATCTGCCGCTGCAGTTTCTGTCGAGTCAGGCTCATGTGATGATCCGGACGAATATCCAGGAATGGCTCATTTTTGTGAACATATGCTTTTTATGGGCTCAAAGAAATACCCCGATGAAAATGTATTTTGGCAAAAAATTGTTGATAATTGTGGAACTACTAATGCTTACACGAAACCGGACCGCACTGTCTACATGTTCTCTATCAATCATGAAAATTTTTCAGATACCTTAGATATTTTTTCAGGTTTTTTTACAGAGCCTCTATTTAAGCATGATGCGGTAAAACGCGAACTCAATGCTGTCAATCAAGAATATCTTAAGAGTGTTGAGCATGATGGTTGGCGTGAGTACATGGTCTTAAAGGAGACTGCTAATCCGAAACATCCAAACAGTAAATTTTCTTGCGGAACAGCCGAGACACTCAGTATTATTTCTTTAGATTCTTTAAGAGAGTGGTATCAAAAGTATTATACTGCAAATCAGATGCACCTCGTAATTTATTCAAAAGAACCGATTGAAACTCTTATAACACTTGTAACAACCTCTTTCTCATCTGTGGCACAAGGCCAAGCTCATACCCAATCTGCAGAACCCTTATTTTCACAGAAGCAAAAAGGACATATTACCTATATTGAACCCGTCCAAAACATCAAGCGAATCACTTTTATGTGGGAAATGCCTGTAGACGCAGCTCTTGATTTTGACGGAAAACTCCCTCAATTAATTGCATTTTCACTCAATTCAAAGGGTGATAACAGTCTTTTTCATTCCCTGCAAAAAGACGGACTTGCTGAAGACTTACACGCAGACATGGATCGCATGGGAAAAAATCTTGTTTTACTGCAACTCTCTATTGACCTAAGTAAGGCAGGACTTTCCAATCTTGATGATGTTATCGGAAGAACCTTTCAAACAATTGCTCATCTAAAAAGATCCTCAATCCCTCCTCACCTCTTTAATGAATACAAAAAAATGTCTGATATCGACTACCAATGGCAATCTCGCTATTCAGCCTTCGAATATGTATCTTCAATGGCCGATATTATGGTTGACGAACCCCTTGCGACTTTCCCTCTTAAGAGCACTTCAATTCATGCATACAAGCCTAAAGCTCTCCAAGAAGTCTTACACAAGATGACTCCAGATAATACCGTTTTCTTTGTTCTAGGAAGCTCTGAATATACCAAACAAAAAGCCACCAGCAAAGAGAAATGGCTCGGTGCTCACTATTCAATTTCTAAAATTGATGAACAAAAGCTAGCTCTTTGGACAGCAGCAACTCCAGACCCAAAGCTAGGCACATCTATTCCTAATAAATTCATACCAAATAATCTAAATATCATCACTCAAGAAAAAGAAAATCAAGCAGAATCCCCAGAGCTTCTTAGCGATGACCTCTACGGAAAATGCTATTTTGCAAAAGACTCTTACTATCTAGTACCAACAGTCTCTCTTCAAGTGGGAATTAGATCTCCCATGCTTAATTCTAGTGTAAAAAGCATTGCTCTCTCAGACCTTCTTGTTATGCACCTAGATCGTAAGTTATCCTCAACTCTATTTTCAGCAAACAGAGCCGGTTTATCCGCGTATTTTTCTCGATCTGACCTAAAAATTCATCTCTCAATTGATGGCTATTCAGATAAAATAGGCCTATTAACAACCACAATGTTTGACTCACTTAAAGGCCCTATTCCTACAAAAGAGGAATTTGAAATGATTAAAGAAGAACTCTTAAACACCTATGATAACCAAAGCAAAACACTTCCTTTTACACAGGCCAAAAATCTCTTACTCAATATCTTATACAATAATAGCCCTTTAGGATCTGAGCTTTACCAAACTCTAAACCAAACCTCCTATGAAGATTTTCTCGTATTTCAAGAAGAAGTATTTAATAGAGTCTATCTTGAAGGAACTATAGCCGGAAATATTGATAATTCTGGAGCAAAAGCAATTTGGAAGCAAATTAAGTCGAATTTTGCAACTTCAATCTACACAACTTCAGAGCATGTTAATAAAAAAGTTTTAAGTTTACCTACAGAAAATGGGCCTTTCACAATTAAATCAGCTACATCTCTACAAGGAAACGCTGCAATATTAATGCTTCAATGCAAAGACACTTCTTTACACGCTGTTGTATCTGAAAAGGTCCTCGCAAAAGCGCTTTCTGAAGCCTTCTTTAACACCCTTAGAACTAAACAACAAATTGCATATATTGCGCAAAGTTGGGGAAAAGAAGAAGAAACAGAACTCCTACTCTTTTTTGCTGTTCACTCAGCAACTCACCCGCCTGAAGAACTTCTTGCAAGGTTCGAACTATTTTTGGAAGATTTCTCCCACAACTTTGAAACCTATATTTCTGAAGATAGATTTCATTCTATTAAACAATCCATTTGCATTGCACTTTCTAAATCTCCTGAAAATCTTTCTTCTTACACAAGTGAACTAAACTCGCTCGCCTTTAATTGGCATGGTGATTTTGCTCGCAAATCCAAATTAATTAAAGCAGCAGAAACTCTTAATTACGAAGATTTTAAAAATCTCTCCATTTCCATTCTCACAAGACAAAACACAAGACGTGTTGCGCTACTTGTACAAGGATCCGCAATCGAAGGCAAACCATACACCTACCAAGAAACCACACCGACTGATCTGAAGGCCCATCAATTCTAAGAATAGGATTTACAACAAGTTCTAAGGGTAGACAAAAAGGAGTCATCGAATTATACTCCTCTTGGAAAAGGGGAAATTCATGTATTTTACTTTTCTTGCAGCATCATTATTTGCAATCGTCGGCGGTCCATCTGTTGGAAAAACATCGATCATCAACGCTCTTCATGAAGAAGGGCATATTACATGCAGAGAAACAGCAACAGACATCATTTTAGAAGATCAATCAAATGGACATCTCACGCCATGGCATGATCCCGGTTTTGAAATCAGAGTCTTTGATGAAAAGGTAAAGAGAGAAGAATTAGCGCACAAGCTTGCAAGCGCTCATGGTAAATCTTCTATATTCATCGACCGCGGCTTACTCGATCAACTCGTCTATATTGACATTTTAAATAAGCAAGATACTCATGAAGCTAAATACATTAAAGAAAAGCTGAATGAATTAAAACCTTCATCTCGCTATAAAGCAATCTTCATTGTGGAGCCCCATACAGGCGAAAGCTTTGAACTCACAAAAGCTTCTTTTCGAAAAGAAAGCTCTAGTGAAGCGCTAATTATCTCCCAAAAACTCACAGAAGTCTATTCACAAACAGGCCTTCCACTGATACACGTACCACCGAACATGACACCCAAAGAGCGCGCCCAATTCATCCTTGAAAAGGTATCCGCCCTAGAGCCCGCAAACTAAAAACCCACTTTAACGCCCTGCATGCAAGATTAATTCCATCATATTCTGGCATCGGTTATGTGTAAAAAAAAGAATTTAGCAAGGATAAAAAGATAGAAGGATGAAAATAGAAAATGAGACATCCAGGTAGTTTTGTTTCTGTAACACAACTTGATGATGAGCCAATCTCTTTTAGTTTTTAAATTTTTTTTATCCTTCGATCATTACATCCTCGCTAAATTCTTTTTTTAGCCCTGGCTAATATTTTAATAAATTAGCTCCAATTTCTCTGTGGTAAATATTTTTTTTGTTAGAGTTCGAGGTTGTGGTAGACTTCGTCGATGTCATCTATATTTTCTAGCCACTCAATCAGCGCTTCATTATTTTTTTTGGCTTCCTCGTCACAAGTTATGAGCATTTTAGGGATCATCTCAAGACTTACTTCGCCACAAGGGTAACCTGACTTTTCAAGCGCGTCTCTAACCTGCATAAGTTGATCAGGAGGAGTGATCACAAAAAATGCTTCCTCCTCTTCTTGTATATCTTCTGCGCCGCTTTCTAGGACATCGAGAAATAGCGCATCTGCGTCTATTTTTTCTTTAGGAATTTGAACAATCCCTTTATGATCAAATTGATAGGCAACTGCGCCTGGAGCTGCAATTACGCCGCCTCGCTTGTTAGTGGCAATCCGAATGTCTGAATAAGTTCTATTTTTATTGTCGGTCATAGCTTCACATAAAATTCCCACTCCACCATAGCCATAAAGCTCATAAGTGATTGTCTCGTAATTTGTATCGCTATTTTCCGCTTTTTTAATATTCCTTTCAATATTCTCATTAGGAAGATTGACTGCTTTAGCTTTTTGAAGTGCAAGGCGCAGTTTTGTATTCGATTTAGGATCAGAGCCGCCCTGTTTTACAGCTGTGATGATCTCTTTTGTTACTTTTGAAAATGCTTTTCCCTTTTTAGAGTCAGCCCTTTCCTTTTTATGCTTAATGTTTGCCCATTTACTATGTCCAGCCATACTCAGACCTCCGCTTTACTTAAATCAATTTGCATCATGAGTTTTGAATGATATGAGCCGTCCGCCTCTTTTAAGAACTTTTCATGTTTTGCATACTGCCTAAATCCAAGACGGTAATAAAGATTGTAAGCGGGATTACCTTCATAAACTTCTAAATGTAGATTTTTAATGCCAAACTTATGCTTTGCCTCATGCATTAAGTGCTTCAAAAGTCTTGTTCCAACACCTTTTCCACGATGTTCTTCAGCAACAACTATGGCAAAAAGACTTTGATACTTTAGCTTTTCATACGGCTGAATATATAAATTAGCAACGCCTGCTGGCATACCATTAACTTCTGCCGTATATACAGAACCTTGACGTGCATACATTTGCCAGACTTTTAAGGCATCTTCTACTTCCATCTGATTACTCATAGGGAACCAGCCAATCACAACCGGATCAAGCAGCCACTTTTTTAGGTAAAAAATATCAGCATCACACATCGTTCGAAAGGTAATTTCCGGATACCATTTTATTTCCATTGAATCTCCAATATCTCTCTTGCTCTAAAGCCCTCATCAAGCTTGACATAATTTTCTTGGCGAATGATTTTCTTAAAACCTTGTTTTTTGAGCAGACCGATCAAAGGGCACTCTTCAAACAATTCGGCATGCATGGATTCAAGTCTTGAAAACTTTGTTTTAGCTAAATGAAGAATATTTTTGACTAACGAACCACCAATTCCCTTTCTCTGATATTTAGGATCAACCGCAATATAGAGCATAGATAGATGAGCTACTTTAATATACGGCATCAAAAATATGGTAGCCACTCCTACAGGCTCATTATTATAAACAGCAGTCAAACTACACTTAAATCTTGCAAAACCAATCCAATTACGCACAAAACCATCAACATCTGCATCCGATGATGGTGGATACCATTTTCTCATTTGCGGAGAAATAATCCATTCTCTCAAATAAGGTTCATCTCCATTTGCTGTGTATCGAATATCAAATGTAGTCTCTTCAGCAAGATTATTACTCATTAACCAAACTCCTTCAAATAGGCTTCGATGAACCCATCAATATTTCCATCCATAACCGAGTTAATATCACCAACTTCAAATTTAGTTCTAGCATCTTTTACAAGAGTGTACGGCTGAAACACATAATTCCTAATCTGAGAACCCCAAGAATTTTCTTTTTTCTCACCCTGCAAATCTTTGATGGCAGCTTTTCTCTCTTCCACATTTTTTTGGTAGATTCTAGCTTTCAAGACTCTTAAACAGGTCTCTCGATTTTTAATCTGACTTCTTTCATTTTGACATGTGACAACAATTCCTGTTGGCAAGTGCGTCATACGAACAGCTGAATCAGTAGTATTCACGTGCTGACCACCTGCCCCGGAAGATCTATATGTATCAACTTTCAAATCTTCGGGACGAATTTCGACCTGAACGGTCTCATCAATTTCAGGAGTTACTTCCACGGAAGCAAAACTTGTATGCCTTTTTGCATTACTATCGAATGGAGATATGCGAACTAAACGGTGAACTCCCTTCTCAGCCTTTGCATAGCCATAGGCAAAAGCGCCTGTTAATTTAAATGTGATATGTTTTATGCCCGCAACTTCACCAGCTAGCCTGTCAATTTCTTCAATTTGCCACTTTCTTTTTAATGCCCATCTTTGATACATACGACCAAGCATCTCAGCCCAGTCACAAGCTTCAGTTCCACCAGACCCCGCATTAATCGACAAATAACAATCTTTACTATCAAATTCACCCGAAAGCATTTTTTTTATTTCGAGATCTGAAAGTTCCTTTTCAACTTTTTTTACTTCTCTTTGTAATTCCGAAATGAACTCTTGGTCATTAGATGCATAGGCATCTAAATATAGCTCACGAATATTTTCAAAATCAGAAAACGCCTCTTGATAAGGGGTAAGCCATTCTTTTAATGTTTTGATTTTTTGAATGATGAGCTTAGCCTTTTCCTGGTTATCCCAGAAATCAGACTCCGCCATGATCTTATCTAACTCTTTAACCTCAACTTCTTTCGAAGCAATGTCAAAGACACCTCTTCATTTCTGAAAGTCTTTGGGCTAGATCCTTAACAATACTTGTGAATTCTTCTTGACTCATTTCCATGGGCAAAGTGTACCAAATCTCTCAAAAAATGTCCCTTATTTTTTTACACCCAATAATTAATTAAAATTTTAAATAAATATACTATCAAATTAAAATTTTTATTACGTTAATAAAGCCTTAATCGCCTCTTTACATAAATCGATTTAGTTATTATAGTATGCTCTAGATAGTATCAAAAACATCAAAAAACAATATATTTTAGGAGAAATCACATGGACGCAGTAAGAAATTTCCCAGGCCAAGCAAGCACTTTTGTTTTATCACTAGGCGAAAAAACTATTAACTATATTCCTACAGTAGCTAGCGATTTTGTAAAAACTTGCATTCGCAAATCAGGTGCTTTTTTAACAAATCCTACAACTCAAAGAGCAATTACAGGCACTCTTGTAATAGGCGCTACTTTAGCAGCTACCGTTGCTACTGTAAAATACGTTGTTCTTCCTGTGCTAAAAGCAACTTGGAATGCAACAAAAACAGCAACATTGTCTTCTAGAGAATGGGTTAGAGATGCTGAGTTTACACCAGCATGGGTTGCTTCAAGAGTTGCTCCGAGAGCTACTGCTGCTGTTTAATACAGTTTTAATTTTTGTATAGAAAATGAAAGAGGAGAAATTTTCTCCTCTTTTTTCATTTCAGTTGCCAAAAATTTCCCTCTTAGTGCACAAAGAAGATAGATAACAACATTTTTAATTATTTGTCGGTAGACAAGGGAGAAAGTATGGTAGTCAAGAAAAAAACTGCGGCCCCTGCAAAAAAAGCAAGTGGTCCATCAGCTTTTATGAAGCCTTTAGCTTTGAGCGCTGAGCTTCAAGCGGTCGTAGGAAAAGGCCCTATGCCAAGAACAGAGATTGTAAAAAAACTTTGGGTATACATCAAGAAGAACAAACTTCAAGATGAAGCCAACAGAAGAAACATTAATGCTGATGAAAAATTAGCTCCCATTTTCAAGAAAAAAACAGTTAACATGTTTGAAATGACTAAACTCATTAGCAAGCACGTAAAGTAAGTTTTTTCTTATTTTTAGGGGTTTTTTAAAAACCCCTTTCTCTTATAATTAGTTCCATGCGCTACAAGATGATTCTCTCCTATGATGGGACTAACTATGCCGGCTGGCAAATTCAAGAAAATTCAACCACAATTCAAGCAGTCATTGAATCTGTTCTAAGTCTTGTTACACAAACAAAAATTTCGATCACAGGATCTGGAAGAACCGATAGTGGAGTCCATGCAAAGGGGCAAGTAGCTCATTTTGATTGCATAGACGCCAATCTTTCCCTAAAAAGCATAAATAGCCTCCTGCCAAACGATATCCGTATTCACTCTCTAGAAATTTGCGATCCCACCTTTCATGCAAGATTCTCCGCTAAAGAAAAAATTTACACCTATCATATTACCACAAATAAAGTGCAATCCCCATTTATTAGAAAGTATGCCTTGCATTACACATTCCCCCTTGATCAAGAAAAAATTTTAGAAGCAATCCAAGACCTTCTTGGCACCCATGATTTCACATCCTTTGCAAACGCAATTGCACCTGGAAAAGACCCCGTCAAAACCCTCCTAGAACTCGAATTTATCGAAACCCCCACAGGATTTACCCTTAAATACCGCGGCAACGGCTTTCTCTACAAAATGGTTCGCAACATCACTGGAACTCTCCTAGACATTGGCAGGGGCAAACTCCCCTCAAACTCCATCCCCGAAATTTTAGCCGCTAAATCACGCACAAAAGCTGGCAAGACCGCTCCCCCGCACGCCCTCTTTCTCGACGAAGTCATTTATTAAAAAAATTGATTTTTTTCTTTTTTGTAGTTTTGCAAATGATTCTGTAGTATGCTATTCTTTTTCATCAAATGCCGATGTGGCGGAATGGTAGACGCGATAGACTCAAAATCTATTCTTGGTTGCCAGGGTGCTGGTTCGAGTCCAGTCATCGGCAAATTGGTGCTTCTTGACTTCGACGGATTACTCGTCGATACGGAAAGCTTGCACCATCTTGCATATCAAGAGGCACTTCTTAACTGGGGCTGCCCTCTTGATATCAATTTCAATTCCTATATAGGCTTAGCACATCATTTCTCCGGAACAGGTCTAAAAGACTACGTCTATAACACCTACCCATCACTTACGGGAAAATGGAAGGAAATCAGACAAGATAAAATCGCAATCTATGCACGCTTATCAGAATTAGGCGTTAGCCTCATGCCTTGCGTCAAAGAATTTATCACCTTACTCAATAACAAAAACATTCCTTGCGCAGTTGTGACAAACTCTTTAAAAACAGATGTGGAAAGGATTATAGCCCATCACCCCATTCTTCAAACAATTCCCCATTATATCACTAGAGAATCCTATGAAAAACCAAAACCAGAGCCCGACGGATATCTTACCGCATTAAAACTGTATCCACACATCAAACCAGATGAAGCCCTCGGTTTAGAAGACACCCTAAAAGGAATTGAGGCCATCAAAAAAGCTGGCATCCGTCCTCTTCTTGTCTGCCATCCAAACCACCCCCAACTAGCCCACGCCAAAGACATTAAAACAATAAGCACACTTTGCACACTCTGCGAAAATTAATCAAAAAAAAAGATTCACCGCAGAAGCGCAGAGAAAAATAAAAAAAAATAGTTTTTTGATATTGATCTCTGCGTATCTCGGTGTACTCTTCGTCTCTGCGGTGATTTTATTCTTTATTGTAATAACTTAGTTACGTAGATAGCCTTTGCAGGCTTTGTCCCAATCAAAATTGACAGGCACATTTTTTACAGAATCGTAACGCACTTCGATTGTAATATAAGGATAGGGATGACGATTATCAAAGTCGCGCCCTTCGGTTTTCTCATGGATACGAAGTAGAATTTCTTTATTGTACCAACCTGGATGCTTAAGATTTTCAGGATTTTTTTGACATCTAATAAAACGATTATACTCACTGTTAGAATTTTTTTGGTAATAGTCCATAATCCACCTAACAATCTCTAACGGTTTTTCTTCATACCCTTCGACATAAAAATCAACCTCAGCACCTAATTGGTGTTTAGAGCTCTGCATATTTTTTGTTTTATCTGCATAGAGGTTATGTTGAGGACATCTGTGACCTGTAGTAATGACAACTGTAGCTTTTGCTTTCTCTTGAATATCATTTAAAAGGTCAATTAGTATCGGATATACAAACTCATGGTTTTCATGAAATGGAAGTCCATGTTTATCAAGCCCTCCGCAATCAAAAATTTCCTCTTTACCTCCGATTGCCTTAATAGGAGGATTGATATCACTGCCCTTACATCTAAAATACTCTTTGTTAATTTTAATAACAGAGCCCATGTAAAGCTCTTCCCATGGATACTTGTCCCTCTCTTTAGGAGAGGTCATCGGAAAAGAAAAAATATGCTCATGATCAAGTCTATAGATTGTCTCCTTTTTTTCATTGGCCTTGCGCGCTTTCTCATTTTCCGACTGGTCCATGCGCGAGCATCCCAAACAAAAGCCTACCAAAACAAAAAAAGAAAAATTCACCGCAGAGACGCCGAGAACGCAGAGGTCGCAGAGAATAAAAAAGACAAAGCAAATTTTTTTAGTTACCGTGCACAAGAAATTATCAGTTTTCATTTTTTCTTTTTATTATTTATTTTTGTTCTCTGCGACCTCGGCGCTCTATGCGTCTCTGCGGTGCATCTTTCTTCTCTTGTGATTAAAACGTTAACAGAGATCCAAATATTTTTCTATGACCCTTTGGAGTCTTGCGAAAACTGCTTTTTTGATCAGATGAAATTCGGAGGTTCTATGCTCTCGCTTAACTTGGAATGTGAGCGCATAAACTGCTTGCTTGAGAGCTATTTGGTACGCTAATTCCTCTTCAAGGTCCATTTCTAAAATGACTTGCATTGGTATCCGCTCTTCTTTTTCAAGCTCTGAAACAATTTCCTTACACTTTTTCATGCTTTGAAAAAAAGTATCTAAGGCAGACTGAACATCTGCTGTGACCACATCAAGAGAAGTTTTTTTGATGAGTTCCTGTATTTTTTCACGCAAATCTATATTGCCGTGAATGATTCCATCAAAGTCTTGATTGGCAGGAATGTTATTAAAAGAAAGCCCTTTGGCACTTGCTTTAAGAAAGGTTTTATCAGGATTGTTTTTTGCAACTTCATCTAAGACATCTCTTTCCATGATCCACTTGGTAATTGTGTAGGCCTCTTCTTCTTTAAAGGATGATTCACCCGCAATTTTAGTGCGCTCTTCCATTTGGCATTGCAAATCGCTAATAACACCAGCAGAATACCGCTTTCCTTCATCATAAGCTAGATCGACACCTGCTAAAATAATCGGATTACAACCAAAATAGAGAGCAGACATAAACGCTAATGTTGTTACAGAAAGAGCCTCTTCGCCAAGCCCTTGTAAAACTTTATAATCGTGAATACCGAGCTTTTCTTCCATCCATTGCTCTAAGGCGCCTCCAGTCCCTGTTGGCAAATAGCCAATAGGACCACCGTGAGCGTAGAAAACATTTGGCTCTAAACGACATCCAAAAATAAGCGGCTCATTGTAGGCTGAATGAAAAGCAAGCCTAGTAAATTCTTCGGGATTTGGATCAATTGCATAAAGTAAGTGAGGTTTAATTCCAAGCGATGTAAGGGCAGGTATTGCAGAACCTCCTGCAATCAAGAGGGCCTTTTCTTCTACCCCTTTTAGTTTATGAGCTACATCTTTTAAGGAAGGCCCTGCGCCACAAATAATTGCGGGGACACCTTTAAACTTGCCTTTCCAAAGCGAGGGCTCGAAAGCGCTCGGTAATCTCATAAAATTCCGGATTAAATTCTTCGTAAGAAATTGGTATTGGAGCATCTCGGTATGAATCGCAAATTCTAAGGTAGCTTTACGGAAAAGAAGTTTTTTCATCGCATCTTCTGCAAAAAAAACTTGTATCTTTTCAAAGGGAAATTCACGAATGACCCCCTCAACAAATTCTTCTAAAGATGTGTCCCCTAAAAATACTTTCAGGTGAATTTGTGGATGCGTTAATATTTGGCCGCAATCATCCCATTCAATTTTTTTTAAAGCGGATACTCGGGTCTCAATAAAAACCAAATCTCTTTTACAATCAGCTTTAAGCCATTCAATTATTGGATCAATATAAGGAGTAAAGCCATACACATAAACAACCTCAATATCTTTTGAAATATTTTCCAGAAAAGGCTTCCATTCGACATCACCTTCATCCTCATAAAATTGTATAAGAGTACAAAGCTCCGGATATCTCGTCTCTAATCCCACAAAACTCTTCCTTCTTTAAAAAAGCCTTGTCTTTGAACATGCGTTCCATCGTCACCATGCTGCCTTTCAATATATTGATCGCCTGTAAAAAACCCTTCGCATTTAAGTTTACCTATCTCAGAGTAAAGTCTTCGATCAAATTTTTCGGGATTATGATAGAAAAGCTCCTCAATGACTACGCCCTCATCATTTCGCCTAATTGTTTTATGCAGAGGGAGATCGTTTCGAAACTCTGCTTTCAAAAGTTCAATACCACTCTCATTTCGAATGATATGAACGCCCTCTTTTTTCCCGTCTCTGAATTCACCTTCTCTAAGAATCACACCATTTTTAGCAGTAAGTAAAACTCTCTCTGACTGAAACTCGAGCACTTTTTTTGCAAAAACAGCAAACTGTAAAAACTCTTCTCCAATATACCCCTTAAAAAGATCCCAAAGGGGCCTAATCAAATATTCATAGAGCGGCTCTCCAATAAGTTCCGCTTCGAGAAGAATAGGGTTTCCATTTTTCTGTAAAAATGCATCCAGCGCGTTTGAAATAGTTTTATTATTGAGCTGTTTTATGACGGCAACCACTTTTGCCTGATCAAGCTCTTTTACCGGAGTAATCTGATCTTGGGGCCTTTCACGAAACTCTTCCATCCAGTGGATACCTTCCTGCAAGTCTCTTTTCTCTCCCCCATCCATTCCGACGGAAATTATTGGGTCGCACCCCAAAAACTTTGCACAATGGAGCGTAAAACACCCCACATTCCAACCAGCATCAAAAACAAATTGATCTAATCCAAGCTGTTTATAGATCCATTTTTCAATGTCCCAACCTTCCGCATATCCCATCCAAATTTTAGGCCCCTGATGCAGCCTAAAAAGTTTTTCACACATCCTATTTTGATAATACAAAGGAAAAGAAACATCTTTTAGACACTCGTATTCTTCTAAGGGAGGCCAAGGATCTACAAAAAATCCGGCATCTATTTTAATGCCCAATTTAATCAATTTTGGTATCGCTGACCCAGCGGCAAATACTAAACCCTTTCCTTGCAGTTCTTGTATTTTTTCTAAACTCGGACCAGATCCACATAAAATGACAGGCTTTCCTTTTAATGAATCCCTTAGAGTTTCCCCATGAATAAATGATTTTGCAGAAAGAAGATTCCCTTGAATATTTCTAAGAATTGTTTGTCCATAGTCAGCATACTCAGAAAGAGCCAAGTGCGTCTGATCAATAAAGCGCTTAAATTTCGTTAACTTCCCAATAAATTGCTGTTTTTTGAAAGTAAATTTTTTAGCAACTTTTTGATACTCGATTTCTTCATCCAAGAGAATTTCTATATTCTGATGGAAGCTAAAATCGAGCAGCGCTAGAAAGGCGGCAACTTTCTCTATACTCTTTTCTATAAAAACAACTATGCCACCTCTTTCTAAAAAAGGAGCAAAACTTGAGAAAGCTCGTGTAACACCCTCAATAAAAATAACTTCTGTATCTGTATGGATGTTTAATTTAAGACTTGGAAAATGATGCGCTTTAGGAGCAGTAGATAAAAGTCTAAATGCTAGATACGGATTTTTCTCTTGCATCCATTGCAATGCGGATAAGTTCTTTGTAGGGCAAAAGTCCATTTCTAACCATTTCTCCTTTTCTATCGACTAATACCACACCTTGACTATTTGCAAGGGCAACAAAATGGGCCTTAACATAATAGTTATACCCAAAAACTTGTGATAGAGCGCTTTCAGATAGCGGAATTGCTTTACATTCTACCAAAAGCAATGGATAAAGAGGGAGATCTTTATCACATTTTCCCATAAAACAGATGATATCGAAACGTCTTTTCGGAACTTTTTCCCCGCTCAAATGAGGGAGCGTAGAAATTTCTCTTTCAATTGATATCAATTCCTTTGGAAACCCAAGCTTTTCGGTCATTTGTAGAATAAGATTTTGACGAACAATTTCTTCAGGTTTCATTCTACGTCTAGTACGCCCAGAGTTTTATCGCGGCGCACATACATCACCTTAAGTTTCTGCTCTTCCTCACTACGATAGACAAGAAAGTTATCATTACACAAATCAATCCTCATAGTCGCCTCTTCTAATGTCAACATCGGGATTTGACGCTTCTTATGCTTTACAATCAGAGGAAGACTAAATTCTTCCTCAAATTTATGAATAGTCGCATCTTCAATCTGATCATTAATATAATCAATGTCTTGCGTCTTCTTATTAAGGATTTGAATTGATTTTTCTTCAATTTCAAATCGTTTTTTATGATGATGCGCTTGAATCCTTGTTTTCCACCTGCGAATCTTTCCCTTTAATTTATCAAATGCCATATCAATTGCACGGTACATATCGTCCACCTTAGTAGCAGATTTGTCCACCATCGCATGCGTCACAACAACCTTAAAATGGGAAAAACAATACTCAATCTCAACATGATGCGTCTCTCTTTGAATATCTAAATAGACATGCACGCGTGTCGTCGGCGGAGTCAACTCCTCTATCTTTCTAATTTTAAGCATAATATGATCACGCATTGCGGGCATGACCTCAAAATTTTTTCCAAAGATTGTAACATTTTCGCCGCGATCTAGACCTAAATCACTAATACTTTGAGCCATATTATACACCTACCGTTTCTTTGATTTAACACTAACCAAAGATCACTATTATGTCAAAAGATCGCATCGAGAGGGACTCGAACCCCCAACCACTTGGTCCGAAGCCAAGTACTCTATCCGATTGAGCTATCGATGCAGAAAGATGAGATCTATGATATGCTTTTTCTTATTTTTCTGCTACCCTCTTATCAATGGATGCAATTGTACTAAAAGCAACTCCTTATGAAGAAGATGGTAAAATCCTAAAATTATTTACTAAAGAGATGGGCCTTGTCTCGGCAATCGTAAAAAAACTGACCCGGAAGGGGACATTTTGGCAAAATCTAACCTCCCCTTTAACAAGATGTGAATTCCATCTTACAAGACGCTCAAGTGAACTCTATACTCTAAGCGATGGAAGCATTATTGACGGTCATTACGAAATACGGGGCAATCTAAACAAGCTAGATGCCGCCTGCACCCTACTAAAAGCCCTAGCCTCATCCCAATACCCAGAGAAACCAAGCCCCGAACTCTACAAATTGACAACAGTCTATCTAAATAAAATAAAAAAGGACCCAAATCCATCGATACTTGCACTCAGCTTTCAAATGAAACTTCTTAACCACGAAGGACTTTTTCCAGAAACTGCAAAAGATTTTGGAGCGCCCCTAACAATCACCGAATGGCAAACTCTTGAATGCCTCTGTCATGCAAAAAAATTCGAAACGCTAGATCTACTTACAATTGAACAAGACCTACACGACAAAGCAACAGACTTATTTAATAAAAGGATCCAAGACTTCACTTAAAATGTTTGCGGAAAGGGGGACTTGAACCCCCACGAGAAACCCCACTACCACCTCAAAGTAGCGCGTCTACCATTCCGCCACTTCCGCAAAACTAAAAGTAGAAGAAGAAACTAGTATAGAAAAAATCCCTATTGGATGCAAGTATGAAACACCTATTTATTTTTTTTGTTAGAATCTACCAAATCTTTCTCAGTCCTTTTTTGGGAGGCTCCTGCAGGTTTCACCCCACCTGCTCACATTATTCTATTGCTGCCTTTCAAAAGCACGGGACTCTCAAAGGCCTTTACCTCACGATAAAACGCCTCCTTAAATGCGCGCCCTGGCACAAAGGCGGCATTGACCACCCCTGACCCTCAAACATAGCTCTTGCAATCTTGCGGGGTCAGGCACCAAAAAGTCCTATCAATCTTGCAATCTTGCGGGGTCAGGCACCAATAAGCATTCTAATCAAATAATGAATATTTCACAAAATCAATTGATTATGATATTATTATGACTGAATAACAGTGAGTGTTTATGAAATTTAATTTACCCAGACAGATATTAGATCAAAAATTTTTTGAAATTGTTGCGAGAGAGGCTGATATTCAAAAAGAACTAATTACATCCGCATCTAGAAAGCAGTTGAAAGGAATTGAAGCTGCTGCCTTAAAAATTAAAAAGGACACTTTACCAACAAATCTAGTACGTAGAAAACTAAAAAATAATTTAGGTTATGGAATTTTTTTACGACCGGACAGCAAGCCAATCTTACGGGGAGAAGTAATTGCCCCCTATTCAGGCATCCTTTCAATAGTACCGTCAAATGATCCTAATGAGACTGGATATATGTTTGAAGTCCTTTCTAACATTCATCTTACCAAAGAAGATCAGCTGCTCATACATCCAAGTAGATGCTACCACCCTGCCCGTCTCTACTCAATTCAACTCGATGCCCAAAAAACGGGAAATTTCACAAGATTTATTAATCACTCGGAACAGCCCAACATAATAGCTTATCTCATCTCAAGCTCTGGGAAAAACCCCACCCCAATAGAAGTCGTTTATCTAGCAAAAAAAACTATACACCCTGGCGAGCAGCTTTTAGTATCCTACGAACAGGACGGAGAAAATAACTATTGGGGGCCTGCTAAAATCAAACCTTTTCCTATGACCCCCAAAACCTTCACTCTTTCCAAAGATCTCAAAATTCTTTAAAAACCTTGCTATTATTCGCAACTAACTGCCTGTTAATTAGTTACGAATATTTAGTATATAATTAATTGAATATAATTATAATTTATTTTATAATTATAACTACAATTAGTATGAAATATTCATAATTATATAAAATGTAGGGGGTTTTATGTCATGTAGTCCTTTAGATACCGAAGGGTCACCAACTTGTATTGACTTAGCGTATACTTCTGCATATAAGCAGTTTGTAACGTACTTTAAAGTAATAGCGCCGTATTTACCTGCAATCGAAAGCGCCCATAACTCCACTTTGTCTATGAGAATTAAACATTTATATGAAGTTGAAGCCCACATTCCTTTAACCCCCAAATCAGAGGCTAGCCCTACAGCATCTCCCGCTCGAAAATCCCCTACGCTGACCACAGAAGTAACTTATATGACAGAAGATGAGGCTAAAAAGCACATTGTAACTTTTAATGAAGACGGGAAACCCACTAGAGAAGGGGTCGTTATTGACTTTATGAAAGAGCAAGCAGATGGGAAAAGCGGATCCATGCTATGGGTCATTGGGATTGATAGAACTTGCTACTTTTTCTCAAATGGCGGAGATATAAAACATGCCCATAGTTCAATTGTTAAAGGAGGCCATGTTTTGGGCGCAGGTGAAGTGAGCGGTACAAGCGATGGCACTATCACCGGCATTAATAACAAAAGTGGTCACTACAGACCTGGGGAAAGCTATTTAACTAGATCAGTCGAGATCCTTCGTGAATGTGGCGCTGTAATCCCTGATGAAGGTATTGTATTCGTTATCAAAAAAGGACAAAGAGAAACCACATAAATTTAATGACTTTTTTTTTCAGGTGAGCCATAATAACTGTTATGAAAGAAATTCCTGATTGTCCTAAGTGCGGTTCACAAAACACCTATGAGAATGGTGATGGTTACATTTGTCCAGACTGCGCTCATGAATGGGCAGAATTAACAGAAGAGGCTGCTGAAAATCAGGAAGTGATTGTAAAAGACGCAGTCGGCAATGTTCTTAAAGATGGTGATAGCGTAACCATTATAAAGGATATTAAAGTAAAAGGATCGACCTCCGTCATAAAAGTTGGACTTAAAGTCAAAGGCATCCGACTTGTAGATGCAGTCAATGGTCACAATATAGATGCTAAAGTTCCTGGATTTGGTCCTATGATGCTAAAATCAGAAATTGTCAAAAAGTGCACATAATCCGATTCACATAAAGCACAAAGAAAAGTCTTGTCTATTTTGCAATAGCATGCAAAATTGCGAGGATGGAACGCGTTCAAGAAAAATTCGTTTTAGCAGATTTGCAAAAAAAACTAGTCTTTTTAGAAGGGCCTCATGGTGTTGGAAAAAGAGCTATTGCAAAGTCAATTGCAAAGCAATTTCAGTCTTCAATCCATCTAAACTGTAGAAATTCAGAGGATCAAAAAAACCTTCTTAATAGCAGTTGGAAGGATAGCACTGAGCTTATAATTCTAAGTGAAATTCATGCAATTCCAGACTGGAGAAATTTTCTAGATAAGCTCTATAAAGCCAAAAAATCGCATCAAAAGTTTCTGATTTTATGCAGTGAGAAAATTGAAAAATTGAATCCAATCAGCAATTCTCTATATAGACTTCTTCCTATGCCGCCATTTGAGTCTGAAGAAATATATGCCCCATATTCTATCACACCCTGTTTAGGAAGCTTACATAAAGCTGTTGCAGAAAAATTTCCAAGCATTCAAAATTTAAGCCATATCTCCCATATATTTGAATTATTACAGAAGCGGGTTGGCACTCCTATTTCCTATTTATCTCTTGGTGAATCTATGGGAATTTCACCAAACACAGTGGAAAAAATCATTCAAATTTTTGAAGAGCTTTATATGATATTTCGTGTCTCTCCCTATTCCAGCAAAATTACTCGAAAAAATCCCAAAGAACCTAAATTCTACTTCTTTGATATCAGTTTAGTGAAAGGGAATAATGGAGCAAAATTCGAAAACCATATTGCGCTTGGCCTTTTAAATCACGTCTATTCTCAAATAGATACAAAATCTCTCAATTATTCACTTCACTCTCTTAGAACTAAAGATGGTAGAGAAGTTGACTTTGCTCTACTCCTTGACAATACAATTGTTAGCGCAATCGAAGTAAAATACAGTGACTCTGGTATTCACCCCGCCTTAAGTTATTTTAATCACACCCATCATTTACCCTGCTTCCAAGTAATCAAAGATTTAAAACACGAAAAATCGATCAATAACATCTCCGTTCTAAAAGGTAGTTCCTTCCTAAAAACTCTTAGAAGCTGTACCAAAACCTCTCTGGACTGAAATAATAAATAAATTTTGGCGCACAGCAGCCACCATTTAGGAATCACACCGAAGCATGTTCTCGAGTAGAGAGTGCCCGTTTACGTTTGCGTGGCCGTTTGCGAATAATTTGATATTTTGACCATTTTGGAAAGCATGGCAACTATTCTTATCAATAGATACAACAAACTCCATGGTAACCTGATGTACGTCGAGTTTTTCATGATCAAAATATTGCATTCTTCCCTCGATAGATTGTGAAATTTGGGAAAATTCTACTGTAATTTGAATTTTAAATAAAGCGCAAACGGCCACGCAAACGTAAACGGGCACTTCTGATCAGGCCCAACTGCGTGGGGGCACTCAAAGGGGCAAAACCCTGTTTTGCACTAATTGAATAACTCAAGTTAGGCATGTCTTGCGGAACTTAAGTTATTTTCTATACTGAGAGGGGTTCAAAAATTGGGAATTTTCAAGTTAGAAATGCCCAAATTTGAATTAGGCGAAGCCGCTACTGAGGGCGAGTGCTATTTGCACTAGATAAGCCCGAAGTAAATTTAAATATGGGCATTTATAACGAAGGAAAAACCAAGTTTTGAAACACGAGCAGTATAAAGATTATTTTAGAAAAATTAGAAATTTTAAGAAAGCTTCTTAGAAGCTGTTTTATTTTGGTACAAGCTCTGCATCTATATTAAGAACCCATGCACCACCCATAGCGCCATAGATAGAAATATAAGAATTGAGTGCAAAGGCAAGTGAGCTTGCATAGTTAAGCTCTGCCTCAAAAAGATGGCGTTCCGCATCAAGATAAGTAAGATAATCCGTAAGGCCTTCAACGTATTGAAAAGTAGCCAGTTTAAAGTAGGTCGCAAGAGTCTGGACGCGCTCTTTTTGGGTTTTCACTAGATCATTTGCGATTTTATGGGAAATAAGGGCATCGTTAATTTCTTTAAGGCCTGTAAGGACTGATTGTTGGTAGGTGTGAAGCATGGCCATTTTTTTGTTATTTGCAAGTTTAAGGCCGCTGATCAATCTTCCGCCGGTAAATATTTCCTGGAGAAGAGTTGCGCCAAATTGCCAAATGTTAGAAGAGACTGTAAAAAAGTTTGCTAGAGTAGCTGATTGAGCGCCGTAGTCAGCAGCTAAATTGAAGTTTGGAAAAAATCTAGCTCTTGCCACACCAATATCTGCATTAGCGGAAATCAACTGCTGCTCTGCTTTTAGAATGTCTGGTCTTTGACTCATCATATCAGCTGGGAGATAAGCGGGAAGTGCTGCTGGAATGACTAGATCCTCAATATTCTTGCCTCGCGGTGGAGATGTCGATGGTTTGCCTAAGAGAAGACAGAGTAAGTTCTCTTCTAAAGCAACAGCCATTTTTAAACGGTCTACCTCAATTTCAGCATCTTCAACTTCTGATTTAGCCTGCTCAACTTGCATATCGGAAGTAAGTCCCAATTCAAACCGAATTTTTGCAATGCGATACGATTCTAACCTTGTATCTCTTGTCTCTTCTGCAATTCGCAGTTGCTCATCAAATTTTCTCATTTCGATGTAAGATTCCGCAACGCCCGTTACAACTGCAATGACAACTGTTCTTCTCACTTCAACTTGTGAAAGCATCTGAGCGTAAGAGCTTTGCGAAGCGCTCCGTATTTTTCCCCAGATATCGACGATATAGGATGCATTTAAAAGGAGTTCGAAAAAATTGCTTTTTGTAGGAAGACCTGGAACTGTTGTAACAAAACCTTCTGAAAGCTTGAATCTACCAGCATCTCCTGATCCATTCATTTGAGGATAAAGCTCTGAACTCACAATACCATATTTTGCTTCAAACTCTTTTACATTATAGATAGCAACTTGAAGATCCTGATTTGCAAGTATTGCCTCATCAATGAGCTCATTTAGAATAGGATCTTCAAACTGATGCCAAAAATTAATGCTCATTTGCGTATATGTATCATCTGTTTTGATACGCCATTCTGAAGAAACTGGTCCCGGATCCCTTTGATATCTAGGAGCCATGGTACAAGACGAAAATATAAGAGTTAGAAGAAAAATTCTTTTCATTCCTGTTTCTTCTTACCTTTGTAAAAGTGCGTAAAAAAGAAAGGGACAAAAAGAAGAGCAAACAAGGTGGCTGCAATCATACCGCCAAAGACTCCAACACCAACAGAATGTCTGCTTGCAGCGCCTGCTCCTTTACTTAAAACTAGAGGCGTTACACCAAGAATAAAAGTAAGCGATGTCATTAATATGGCTCTAAACCGAAGTTTGGCAGCTTCTAAAGCAGCCTCCTTCAAGCTCATCCCCTCTTCATGTTTCATTACAGCAAACTCTACAATCAAGATGGCATTTTTTGCAGATAAAGCGACAAGAGTCACAAGTCCAATTTGGAAATAGACGTCATTCGACATTTTTAAAAGCCATATAGAAAGGAAGGCTCCAAACGCGCCAAATGGAACAACTAGTAGGACAGAAAATGGAAGCGACCACTTTTCATAAAGTGCTGCTAAGATCAAAAAAACCATAAAAAGACCTGCAAGCAGAACTACAGATGAGGTTCCCCCTGTGGCAATTTCTTGATACGCTTCCCCACTCCATCCAAAAGTCATATCCTTAGGAAGCACTTCATTTGCAACTTCTTGCAAAGCAGCTATTGCCTGACCAGAAGTGTAACCAGGGCTGGGACCTCCAAAAATTCTTGCCGCTAAAAAATCATTAAAATGGGAGATTAGATTTGACCCGGCTTTGGGATAAATGGTGAGGAGAGATTTTAATGGGACCATCTCATTATACTGCGATCTCACATACATATCGCCTACATTATCAATCTTTTCTCTATACTCAGGTTCCGCCTGGACAATAACTTGGTAAACCCTACTAAATTTATTAAAGTTATTAACGTAGATTGCTCCCACTAGTGTTTGTAATGTTTGAAACACTTCCGCAATTGGGATGCCAAGCGCCTTGGTTTTATACCGATCCAAATCAACATAAAATTGAAGATTATTAAATTCCGCTGTTGTAAACAAAGGACTAAGTTCTTTTCTCTCTTTTGCCTTCTCAATAAACTGGAGAACTGCTTCTTCAAGCACAACAAGTCCCCCATCTCCCCTATTTTCAATCCAAAACTCTAACCCTCCCACTGTCCCAAGACCCTGAATTGCAGGGGGATTTACTACGACTACTTTTCCTTCAACAATCTCTTCAAACTTTTTCTGTAAATCTTGAATCACCTGATTTGCTTGGAGGTTTTTCCCTTTTCTTTTGCTCCAATCCTTTAACATAATAAAATTGGTTCCAATGGTCGTCCGATCTAAGCTCTCTAAAAGGCTAAATCCAGTAAGCGCAATCACCTTATCAACAGCTGGATGTTTTAACGCAATATCTGCAATTTGTTTATCGATAAAAGCCGTTCTATCTAAGCTTGCACCGTCCGGAAGAACTCCAAAAGCAATGACATATCCTTGATCTTCATTTGGAACAAAACTTGTCGGTACAGTCATAAAGAAGTAAGTTAATATAGTAAGAATCACTCCAAAAAAAGAATAGCTGACAATTTTTCGGTCTATCAAAAAAGAGGCAACTTTTAAATACGAGTTAGTAAGATTTTCTAACCCTTTATTAAATAGGGTTGCAAGCTTATGCTCCTTATGCTCCTTTCTTAAAATAAGCGCTGCGATTGCAGGACTTAATGTAAGAGCGATAAGACCTGAAAAACAAACAGATATAGCAATTGTCATCGCAAATTGTTTATAAAGCTGGCCGGCAATTCCACCTAAAAAAGCAACTGGGATAAAAACAGCGCACAAAACAAATACAATTGCAATCACAGGGCCTGTAACTTCCGACATTGCTTTTTTTGCAGCCTCAACTGGAGTCATGTCAAATGCACGTAAATTCCGCTCCACATTTTCTACAACAACAATAGCATCATCAACAACAATACCAATTGCAAGGACCATCCCAAAGAGTGTTAAGGTGTTAATAGAAAATCCCAAAAGATACATCCCAGAAAACGTACCCACAATAGAAACAATTAATGCCAGAATAGGAATTAATGTAGCGCGCATCGTCTGCAAAAACACAAATACTACCAAGGCAACAAGTAATGCTGCTTGCAACATGGTAATAAAAACTTCTCGAATCGACATTTTGATAAAAAGCGTTGTGTCATACGGGATTGAATAGGTAATTCCTTCGGGAAACCTTTTTGAAATTCTTTCCATCGCAGCTTTGATGCTATCTGCAACATGCAAAGCATTTGCCCCATATTCTTGGTAAATAGCAAGAAGTATCGCTGGTTTAGAATCAATTGTTCCATCAACTGTATAGTCTTGCGCGCCAAGCGTAATACTCGCAACATCTTTAAGTAAAACAATTTCCCCTTGGAGTGTTGCTCTAAGAATAATATTTTCAAACTCTTCAGGCGAGCTTAATCTGCCTTGAGTTGTCATAGGAACGGTTAACTTCAGCTTATGCGCGTTCGGTTCCTGTCCAAATTGTCCTAGCCCAAAATCAGCATTTTGCTCTGATATAGCGCTTATTATGTCACTTGTAGTAATTCCCAGCTCAGCCATCAAATCAGGTCTTAGCCAAACTCTCATAGAATAGTTCCGCTCACCAATAATTGATATTGTACTGATCCCTGGAAGAAGATCTAAGTCATTCACTACATTGATACTTGCGTAATTACTTACGAATTCTTGCGTATACTTTCCGTCAAGAGACTGAATTGCCACAAGAAGCAAAATATTAGGAGTCTGCTTTGTGATTGTAATCCCTTCTTTTTGCACCTCTTCTGGTAATTCAGCAGTCACCTGACTAATCAAATTCTGAACATTGACCTGATCCATGTTCGCATTACTGCCAATATTGAAATAAATATCTAAGACCATATTCCCGTTCGATGCATTTTGGGAATACATATAAATCATGTCTTCAACGCCAAGAATTTGCTGCTCCAAAGGAGCCGAAACATCATTAGCCAGTGTATCTGCATTTGCACCATTATAAGTTGTTGTCACCTGAATCAGTGGCGGAGTGATATTTGGATATTGCTCAATAGGTAAAGATTTCATCGATACAATTCCCGCAAACGTAATCAAAATCGCAATCACGCTAGCAAATATCGGATGTTTAATAAAAAAATGAGAAATCAATTTATAGCCCCAATGATGGCATATCAGCACCATCCACTTTTTGAGGCGCGCTAGGAATTAATGATTTAATTCGGACGGGCGTATTATTCTGTACGCGATTCACTCCATCTGCAACAATTAATTCACCATCTTTTAATCCGCTTAATATCACCCAATAATCGTGATACCAGTCGCCAGGCTCCACAATTCTAATTTGAGCAAGACCTTCACTATTAATAACGTAAACAAATGTTCCGTTTTTACCTTGCGCAACAGCTGTCTGCGGAACAATGATCGCATTAGGTCTTGTTGCCCCTTTTAATAAGACACTTACAAATTGTCCCGGTCTTAACCATGCATTTGGATTCGCAACTATAGAACGAACAAGCATCGTTCCAGTAGACTGTTGAATATCAGGAGCTGAAAAATCAATTTTTGCATCAGCCGGAAAGCTTGTTCCATCAGCCATCCTAACTTCGATGGAAAAATTCATATCCTTCGGAAGCTCAAGATTTTTTTTGGCTACATCATTCCTTGCCTTTAAAATATCCCCATCGGACACGGAAAAATTAACCCAAATAGGATCAAGAACAAACAAATTTGTCATCAAACTATCAGGTCCAGGCGATATAAGGGCTCCCTCTCGAAAAATCGCCTTACTCACCCACCCTTTTACTGGCGCAGTAATTGAGCAGAAGCTTAAATTTAGCTCCGCCTTCTCAACGTTTGCCTGAGCGCTCATCATATTACCCCGCTGCGACCACTCCTCCGCTACCGCATTATCATAATCTCTTTGACTTACAGCATTTTGCTTATAAAGCGGTGCCATCCGGTCAAGCGACTGCACCGAATTCCAATGAAGCGCTTTAGCACGTTCCAGATCTCCTTTTGCTATATTTAGCGCGTCTACAAAAGGTCTTTGGTCAATCACAAAAAGAAGCTTATTCACATCAACAAGAGCTCCCTCAGAGTAATCAATTTGTTCTAAATACCCTTCAACCCTTGCCCGAATCTCAACAATATGGGAACTTTCCGCAACCCCTACATACTCAAAATTCGCAGGTATAGTGGCAGCAACAATCTTCATAGCAGCAACAGGAACTGCAACTTTTTCAGGATTAGGACTTTTTTTCTCACACCCGAGAGACAAACCAAGACAAAAAAGACAAACCGCAAAACGGCCCATATCCCACACCCCTTTTTTGTGAGACATATCACTTCAACCCATAATGCACAAGAGTTCTTCACCCTCTCCGCTTACCAACCCAAAACTTAAAGTTCTAAGTATTTCTTTCCCACCAAATCTGCCCCGCTTCAATTTGGATATTAGAAAAGGAATTCACTTCCAGTTTTGGGGGAAAATCCACCCATTCAATAGAAAATTGAACTAAATTTGGGAAAATCTCAAAATCGAGAATTCGCCCTTTGTCATACTCCCTTATCCATTTACCTAAAAATACGCTACCATCTATTTGAATATTTCGTACCTCTGAAATATGTAATTTTCCTTCAAGCCGATTACTATTTGAAAGGATTCTTTCATCCTCAATCTCGTCACAATCTACTTCGGCACTTTTCATAATCAAAATCAGGCTATTATTAACATGTTTAATGCCTGACAAAGACCCATCGTGAAATAATGCAGTGTAGCTAGAAATATCCACCAAATCCCCCATTATTTCTGCATATATACTTATTGCGGAGGGTATAAGTGAGAATTTTCACTACCATCTGGAACAGGATTGCCATTTCCGTCCAAATACCAATCGCTTTCTCCTGTTTTATTAGGATTTGGTCGATGATAATGATCATGCCCTTGATGACCGTTTTTTCCAGCCTTGCCCTTATCAAATTCAATTATTTCACCTGTTTTTCTATTTCTAAACTTATAATGCCCATTCTTTTTTGCACGGGGATGGCTAATATCTTCCCATTTTTTTTTCTTAATACGATTACTTAGCAGGGATAAGTAGATGCTACCTTTTCTAGAACGTTCTAAAAAAAATGTAGTTTCATCTTCTCCATTCAAACCCTCATTAGCTTTATAGCCTAAATAACCAATACCTGCTCCAAGAGCGGCTACTGCTACATAAGGCACCCAAATCGGAGCTGTAATTATTCCGCGAGCGCCCCATGTCAAACTCACAGGCGGAATTACAAATGCATAGACATAACTGGAATCAAAATTAGAAAGTGGATTATCTTGGCAGTATTGGAAATGATTTACACTCTGCTTCATATGATCCGGTGAGAGCCATGCTTTTAGGGCAGGACAATAGTAACGCTCTCCAAAATAGATAAGGCCTGTTTCTTTATCGAAATTTTTTCCCGCAAATAGCCATGATGTGGGTGCATTGTTCGGAAGTCCTTTACCAAATGGGTTAATTTCATTTATTTTAAGAACTTCTTTGTTTGAAATATTAATGAGCCTGACAATATTCCCTTGAACATCATGTATTGGCGCATAAATCGCGTCTTTTGTCTCAATTGCAATCGGCCTTAATATATCCTTATGAGAAGATAGCCCAGGTATTCGGATCTCCTGAACCTTCCCATCGGAATCTAGAATAGCAATTTCATTACTGCCGAAGTAGATATAGTAGATCGTATCGCCATTAAGCGTTCTTGATATTCTCATGCCGTGCTGATCATATGCATAGCTAACAACAAAGCCAGGTTTAATCATCTGAACTAAATTCTGGTCATCATCATAAACATATTGATTCTTGCCATACGCCGTGATGTTTCCAAAACCGTCATACGAACAAAGAGGCTCTTCATCCTCACTATTTAATTGATTCCATATATTATAAGAATAGACATTTGAAACATCATCCAAGGTATGCCTGATAAGATTATGATTTTCATCATATTCACACACTTCCAAACTAAATGGACTTTGAATAACCGCATCACCTTTGTATTCAACTTCTCCTAAATCACCAATCAAGTTTTCAGAGAGAAGCTTACCGCTCTCATCATATAAATAAGAGTGTCTATACATCACTTCACCCGTAAATGAGAGTCTTTCTACCTCCAAAAGATGCTCTTCATTACTAGTATAGCAAACAGACCCAAGCTCTCCCAATGAGAGCACCCTCATATCAGCAGAAAGAGAAAGTATAAGACATCCAATCAAGCAAAAGAAATATTTCATAGAAGAGACCCAAGAAAAAGGCGCAGCCTATACCCAAAAAAATATTCTGTAAAGAAAAAGCAAGGGTGAATAAGCAGACTTTTACCTATCATTTTAATGATCAGCAATAAGAGCCTGATCAAATTTAAGTCCATCTTCGATCTGCCTCCACGCCGTCTCTGCTAATTCAATATCATAAACTTTTTTCATATCTCTCCTAATTCAGAATGCGAAAATCCTCCACAAATTCCAGCCATACTTTGCTCATGTTACCAAAAACGGGGATTTGAAGTAGACCCAGAAAAAGATGACCCTAAAAAAACCACATGGTCATGATGCTGAACATTATAAGATGCTCGATCTGGAACTGCTCCAGCGCCATCTGCACGGTCAAGAGCCTCCTTAATTCCGGCTTCCAATCTAGGGATTGTGCTGCTTAGAGTAACTTCAATTCGATTTATCAAAACCTTTAAGCCCTCATTTTCCTTTCGTAAGGTAGAAATTAACGCATGCGCGGCAAGAAATTTTTGATCTGTTTCAGCTTTATTCTCATCGATCTTCCTTTTTAAAGTTCCGATCTGTAATTGAAGAGCCTCAATAAATTTATCCATACGATCAATCAAACCTGCAAACTTAACTTCAAAAGATTTTCTTGCTTCTTCATTACGATCAGGTGATTGAGATCTTGCTCCCGCAAATGCGCCTCCACCGCCTGTCACTCGTTCCGGTGAATCGGATCTTGTTGCTGTTGCCATTATTAATACCTATCCTTTATATGTTTACATTATAGAGCACCCACCACCGCCACTATCTGCGGCAGCTCTCGCATTTGCATCATTTCGTGCACGCTCAAAATTAATCTGTTCCTGAAGCGACTGTACGGATAGCGCAAGGCGCCTTATTTCATCTTTACTTTTTTGTAACCGCGCATCTAAAGCCAGATTCTCTTCAAACATGCGCAAAACAAAAGCTCTCTCACTCGCAATCAGATTAACATAGATCGCTTGAATTTTTTCTAAGAGCCTTTTTAAAATCTATATTACCTAAATTCCGCTTATACATATCGATGATCGCTGCAATCACATCCCGAAACGTTGGATCACCAATTAAATGAAGAGATAAGGGAAAGAATGTAATATCGCTCGAAATTATTTTCAACACAAATCAGTAGACATTTTCTTGTGCAAACCATTATGTTTATAGAAATTTATATACCAGGAGCACACACTATGATGTCGATATCTCCTCTATCAAGAATCCCTATGCATCGACTATATCCAACAGCTGTTAAAGCAGGCGCACCCATCTTATCCGCACCTTCTCTTCCATTTTATAGAAATAAAGACTCTGCTAATCCAATCAATAATCGAATTTTTTCCAGACAAACAAGGGAGCTACATATTCCTATATTTTCTCTTGGAATCATCCTGACAAGCATGAATAACTCAATGGGGCCTGTGGTTATGTTTTTGGGAGTTATTTTAGATGATGATACGGATGACGAAGCTTAACCCGCATTTTTGGGAAGTCCTTTCCCAAATGGTCCTAGTTCATTTACCTCAGAAACTTCTTTTGTAGAAATATTAATAAGTCTGACAATATTACCTTGCACGTTATGATAAGGGAATAAGGAGCTCTTGGCCGGGCTTGAGGGCGTCTTTTTTAAGGTGGTTGTGCTGGCGCAAAGACTCAATGGAGACCTTGTATTTGCGGGCAATTTTCCAAAGACTATCGCCGTCTGTAACCGTATGTTTTATAGAAATGGGAGCTGCTTTTTCTGCTTGAAGGGCAGGCTGCTTTTTGTCAAACATGGTGGGTAGAAAGGTTTTGAGGGCGACACTGTGGTCATAGGGTGTGGGCGGGGAAATTTTGGCAAATTCGTAGAGTTTGAGGGCTGACTCTTTACGTATGTCATCTGACCTAACGCTGCAAAGAATTTGTTTGAGAAAAATGTTTGTTGTAAGGCTACTTTCATTAATAAAGGATAGGATTTGAAGGAGTTCAGGATCGGTAAGTTTGCGCTGAATGTATTCACTATCAAGAGAAATCCAAAAGCTTGAGGCAAAGGAGGACCCTTTTTTTACGGTTTCATGAAAAAGCGTTCTAATTCCTTCCAAGAAATCTCCACCGGCTTTAGTTTTTTGAATCCAATCAGAAAAATCGTCAAAATCAGTCTCAAGAAGGAATTGGAGCGTCTTTTCTTTTGTGAGGGTTTCATCAAGGCGCTTAAACGATGTGTAGAGCATATAAAATTCAGGGGTAGCAAAAAAGGCCGCTTCAAGGGAGGGGTCTTTTTCAAGGGGATGCTTTTTTAAATCAACAAAAAGGCCTTCTGCGGAAAAAGGCCATTTCTCCTCTTTAATAAATTTTTCTACCATGATAAAATCAAGGTCATCGAGATTTGGAAAAACTTCTAACTGAAAACTTTCGCCTCCCTCGCTGTGGAGAAACGTCAGCTTTCTTCTTTGGAGTGTTTTTCCAGAAATTGCCTTTTCAAGATTAAGATAATGATAGTTTACAAGGCAAGCGAGAGCTAAATCTCTCTTAGAGTAACCATCTTGCAATGCGGTCTTATCTTTCAGTTCTTTTACAAGGATCGGAAATTCTGCCATAAAATAGGCTGCTAAAACTTCAGCATTCGATTTTTCTAAAATCACATGCTTAGAGCTTCTTAGTCCAATATTTTTCTGAGTCCTATTTACATAAATAAAAGCTGTTAAAAGCCCGACATTTAGGGCAACTGAGATGAGCAATAGATTCGTTAAAAAACGGATCTTTTTCATCCAAGGATTATCGAACGACTCTACTTCCATCCCTATTATATACATTCTTTTTGTCTATAATACAAGAATTAGGTATGATTACTCGCATGAAAATTCCTTTTTCCTGGTTAAAAAAATATGTTCAATTCACACAATCGCCAACTGAGGTTAGCGAACTCCTAACCCTTTCAGGATTAGAGGTCGAAGATATTGAACTAGATAGCTTTGACTTTTCAGGCGTAATCATTGGATCAATTGAGGAAATTTCACCGCATCCTGAAGAGAGCAAGCTTCAAATTCTAATTATTAGTGATGGCGAAAAAAAACATCAAGTTGTCTCTGGCGCGCCTCATCTTACAAAAGGTAGCAGATTAGCTTTTGCTAAAGAAGGATCCACATTAACTGACGAAAACGGCAACTCGTATACTGTCAAAAAGGTAAGAATAAAAGGCATTGATTCCTATGGCATGCTTTGCTCTGAAAAAGAACTTAGCCTTTCAAACAATCATGAAACGGTGCTGATGTTTCCAGATGATGCACCTCTCGGCACTGAGTTAAACGAATTTTTAAGAGATCCGACATTAAACATTGCTCTTACACCGAATTTAGGTCACTGCAGAAGCGTTATTGGTGTTGCACGTGAGCTTTCCGCACATTTCAATTTACCTTTACAAGCGCTTAAGACCTCATTTAAGGAAGATCCTGATAACCAGACGCAAAATAAGTTAAAAATCAGTAACGAAGATTTTGATCACTGCTATCAATATAGCTGTAGAGTCATTCAAGGCGTGGAAGTTGGCCCATCTCCGTATTGGTTAAAAGAGCTCCTACGTAAAGCTGGCTTTAGAAGCATTAATAATGTCGTCGATATTAGTAATCTTGTCATGCATGAGCTTGGGCAGCCTCTTCATATTTTTGACTATGACAAGCTCAAAACAAAGCAACTTGTAATTAGGCAATCCCAAATTGGTGAGAAAATTATTACGCTTGATCAAGTTGAAAGAGACTTGCCGGAAGGCACTATTCTTATTTGTGATGGCTTAAATCCTATAGCTATTGCTGGAATTATGGGTGGCCAAAGCAGCTCAGTTACAGAATCAACACATACAATTATCATTGAATCCGCAGAATTTCACCCAACCTCAATTCGCAAAGCCAGCAGAACCTTAGGCCTTAGAACGGAATCATCTTCAAGGTATGAAAACGAAGTGGATCCCGCAGCTGTAAGAACTGCTCTTGATTATGCAACAAGCCTGATTGTAGAAATTTCCGGCGGAAAAGTCTTAAAAGGAGTGATTGAGCAATCATCAAGACCTTATAAACCAAGGTTTCTCACCTGCAGACTCTCTAAAATTAACTCGCTATTAGGAACTAAATTTAGTCTCGGAGAAGTAGAAGTTTTCTTGACAAGACTTGGTTTCACTCTATCATCTGACGGGTCTGATCTTTACCAACTAAAGATACCAAGTTGGAGAAATGACATATCCTCTGAGATTGACATCATTGAAGAAGTAGCAAGAATTTATGGCTATAATAATATTCCTAGAAGTTTGCCTCAGCACATCTCCTCTACAATTCCCAACTCCCCTATGTATACGATCAGCAAACTTGTCCAAAGAAAAATGCTAGGGTTTGGCTTACAAGAATTTATTACCTGCAACTTGATTAGTCCAAAAATCTGCAATCTTGAACTAGAAAGTGGCATTTTCAAAAAAGGCTACATTAAAGTGCTACACGCAAAATCAGAAGATCAGTCGGTATTACGCCCCTCACTGTTACCTGGATTAATTGAGACTGTCCAACACAACCAAAACCAAGGACAATTTGACATCAGCGCATTTGAAATCGGTCAAATTCATTTCCGTGAAGGAAATGGTTTTGGAGAAAAAACCTCACTTGGTATTGTTTTAGCAGGAGACAAAACACCTTCTCATTGGGATGCAAAACCTAAAGAAGTCGATTTTTATGATCTAAAAGGTATTTTAGAATCTCTATTTTCAGCACTTCTTGTGCCCCACATTTCCTATGAAACATCCTCTTTCAAAACATTTCATCCAAAAAGACAAGCATCGCTATCTGTCCAAGACAAGGTTTTTGGAGTCATTGGAGAGCTTCACCCAGCTCTAGCCCAAACACTAGCGCTAAAAAAACGAGTTCTTTTTGCTGAAATTGATCTTCATGTTCTAGAAAAATTTCACACAGAGATCCCCCAATATAAAACGCTACCATTGTTTCCCGGATCTGAAAGAGACCTAACAATTACAATGAAAAGATCTACAGATCTTACAGGATTGTTAAGTGCTTTGGAAAATATTAGCTCCCCACTTTTAAAACAGACTGAACTTTTAGATATTTATACAGGTTCAAATGTTTCCCCTACTGAAAAAAATGTGACCTTCCGTTTCACCTATCGAGACGATGCGAAAACCCTCGATGTCGATAACGTAGAGGCCGAGCACAATAAAGTAATTGCCTATCTAAAAAAATTCAGTTGAAAAAAACACTCCATTAAGCGATCGTTAGTTTCTATTTTGTAGATTTGAGAGATGAGGTATTCATGAAAAAAAGAACTATATTTGTTTTCCCGATGATAGCGCTTGCGCTTATCGCCTGCAACGATGGACCAAAAGGTCAAGTCATTTCGCAAAGATACGTACACAAATACGGCTATGATGTTTCTAGAGACGAATGGAAGGCAGAAGCCTATCCTGGCAATGTTATCACAACGCTAAGAGATGGCAAGTCCATTACAGAGCCTTACGAAGATGGCCTCCTACATGGCGCCAGAACAGAAACTTACCCACACAGCCAAACCATTCAAACTCTCGAACAATACGAGAGAGGCACTCTAACAAAACGCGTTAGCTATAACATTAGAGGAGTCCCGCAAAAAGAAGAGTTTTTTAAAGGTGAAAATCAAGTTCTAGTTACTACTTGGTATCCAAATGGAACACCAAAATCTAACGAAGAATTCAGAGATGACATTTTAATCAATGGCCAATACTTAAACGCTTCCAATGAAACCGACTCCCGAATTGAAAACGGAACAGGCGAAAGAACCATCCGTAATCAAAGCGGCGATATCCTATCTAAAGAAGTATTCAATAACTATTTGCTGACATACATCGAGACTTACTACCCAAATAACACGCCTCACACAACAACTTCCTATGAAAATAATCTTTTAAATGGCGAACGCAAAGAATTTGCTATGACAGGCGAACCAATTTGTGTGGAACATTTTGCAAAAGGTTTAAAGCATGGTCTTTCTACTTACTACCAAAATGGCTATAAATATTCTGAAATTCCCTATGTACATGGCCTAAAAAATGGTGTCGAAAGACATTATATAGATGGCGAGATAATTGTGGAAGAAACTGAGTTTCAAAACGGTATTAAGCAAGGCTCTTCCGTTCTCTATTGCGACGGCAGCGCTAAAACAACCTGGTACTTTGAAAATCAAATCGTTTCAAGATCAAAATACGAACAATTAATGGAAAGACACGCGCTCATTATGGGCATGCGACAAAAATAATTCCTGTCTTCTCTACAAAGACGGATTAACAAAAGCCCACTGCCTAATCACAGTGGGCTTCTTTTTTATAAAAGAATTCCATCGACAGAATTAGTCTCTGATTATATCCATAAAGTATGGATAAAGGTATACTTGTTGCTTCAGATAAACATGGCGAATGGCTACTTGATTGGTGGTGGGAAAATTATTCACGAGACAATAGCTATCCCGTTGCTTTTGTTAACTTTGGAATGAGTAAAGAAAGACTTAAATGGTGCAATGAGAAAGGCCAGGTAATTGAGTTTGCATTTTTATTATCTACGGGCTCCAATGAAGAGATACTAAGAAAAGCAGAAAGTCTATATGGCAAAGAAATTCATCAGACAAGAAATTCTTGGTTTAAAAAACCTCTCGCCCTAACGCTAACCCCCTTTAAACAAACACTTTGGCTTGATACTGATTGTGAGGTATTAGGTCCACTTTCTCCCCTCTTCAAATACAATAACTTGGCTCTTGCCAAAACTGGCGCAGGATCTGATGAATATAATTCTGGGGTTATTGTTTTTCAAAAAAACGATCCTATTATTACAGAGTGGGCAGAAGCAGCAAAAAGGGATTCAAGCCTTTATGTTGGGGATCAAGACCTTCTTTCACATATGATCTTCAACAAACAGCTTAAAGTGACTGAACTACCGCTTGAATGCAACTGGAATATTTCTAGAGGCCTAAACACCAATGCGTTAATTATGCATTGGTCGGGCACATGGGGCAAAAGCATCATTAAAGATTTTGGTGGTATCCACAAAACTTTACAAAACCTCCCGGCAGTTATCAAAGAGTGGTCCGAAAGACAAGGCATCTATCACACTGAAAACCAAATCGCAACACATGCTGAATCAAATGGAAAATTCTTCATAAAATTTCAAAATGAGAGGCCCTGGATCCAAAAAGACACCCCTTATGAACTTATCCCATTAGCAAATTCCATAGCCCTAATAAAACTTGAAGAAAATGCCCTAACCTTTCTTCAATACACTATGAATAATACATTTCTTATCTTCGACATGCCGTTCAAAAAAATTAACAGCATAAAAAGATGATGAATTAATTATGCGATAATGTTATTAATTAAATTATGGAAGAGAATGATTACAAAAAAAAGATCGCGAAATTAGAATCAATTAATGATCAGTTACAAGCTGAGTTTAATCACCTAAGTGTATTATTGAAAAAAGTTGGCTTTGAAGAAGGGATTAAATCTCTTAAGGAAGCAGCAAAAGAACTTCTAGACAACCGAAACGATGACACTAAAGAGGCGCGCTAAGCGAGCACTTCTCTCCATGCGGTAATTTTCTAAATGGCTTTGGTCTTGCATCAGGAACAAAAGCTCTTACTCTCCCTTCACTTAAACATTTAGAAGAGCAACAACCTTTCTCAGCTGCTATACATTTTGAGCAGGACAGAAACAGCTCATTACAATCCATATTCGCGCAATTATAATAGGTGTCGCTTTTGTCTCCGCAAAATTTGCAATGACTAATAATTTCCTGATTGTCTTCGGAGATTGGAACCACAAGTCTATCATCAAAAACAAATAGCTTTCCTCTCCAATGTTTACTTCCTTCCTGAAGACCGTATTGAATAACACCACCCTTTAATTGAAAGACTGTATCAAAGCCCTCATCTTTTAAAAGAGCAGAATAAAGTTCACAACGGATTCCGCCCGTACAATACATCATCACTTCTGTTTTTTTTGTATCAACTGTTTTTGCAAGATGCTTAGCATATTCAGGAAAGCCTCGAAAAGTTTCTAAATCAGGAAGAATTGCACCCTCAAAATAACCTACATCAGATTCATAGTTATTTCGAACATCTATAAGAATTGTATCCTTACCTTTATGATCGAGTTTCTCTTTCCATTCACTAGGATTTAGATATGCGCCTCTTTTTGACAAATCAATTTTCCTATCAACAGCGACAAGCTCCTTACGAACTTTAACGGTAAGTTTTGCAAACGCATGTTCAGGCCATTCATGAAACTTAACATCAGCCTCTTGAAATCTAGAATCGGAAAAAAGCCAATCAACATAAGCATCTACATTTGAAGACGGCAAGGACAACTGCGCGTTTATCCCCTCTTCAGATATATAAATCCGTGAGCGACCATCCAAAGATTTCAAAATATCTTTATGACGCTTCATTTCAACTGTGGGATCAACAATTGGTGTAAAAATATAATAAGCTAGTACTTTATATTCCATAAGGTGCAGATTATACTCCTAGGCGTATTTTCTCTCAAGATTTTCTAATATCAAAAAAAAATTCACCGCAGAGACGTTGAGAGCGCAGAGGGCGCAGAGAAAAGAATCAATGAGATGGAAGGTTTTTTCAAGCGGCTTCGAGAAACTCCTTAGCCCTCTCTTTTCCTCTATTTATTCTCTGCGCTCTCTGCGTTTTCTGCGGCTCTGCGGTGAATCTTTTTTTAAATTCATATCACAAGTTAAAATATGTTGTGCAAAAAAGGGCATCTAGCATATCATTTCTGCTTTATACAACTCTATTGATGGGAGAATTATGGCTCGTTATACCGGTCCAAAGAACAGACTCGCAAGACGCTTTGGCGCAAACGTTTTTGGAAAATCAAGAAACCCTTCTGCTCATAAGCAAAACCCACCGGGTGTGCATGGCGCAAAAAGGAAGAAAAAATCAGAATATGGTCTTCAGCTTGAAGAACAGCAAAAACTTAGAGCTTGCTACGGCATGATTTCTCGCAAAATGCTTGTTCGTTACTACAAAGAAGCTATTATTCAAAAAGGTAACACTCAAGAAGCTTTTCTACAAAGACTTGAGATGCGTTTAGATACAGTTGTGTATCGTCTAAAATTTGCCCTAACACCATTTCATGCTCAGCAACTCGTTGCTCACGGTCATATTCTTGTAGACGGCAAAAAAGTAGACATTCGCTCATTCCAAGTAAAACCAGGAATGAAAATTTCTCTACACGAACAATCAAAGACAAACACGCACATCAAACAATCTGTTGAAAGAGCAGCCGTTTCTGTTCCTGAATACTATAGCTTTGATGCAGTAAAAATGTCTGGTGAGTTACTTGTTATGCCTCATGCAGATCAAATTTCTCTACCACTCGTTGTAAACGTCGCGGTAGTTTGCGAATTCTTAGCTTTTACTACCTAATAGGTATATTCATATGAAAGAAGAGATTCTTGTAGGCGCTCATACCTCCGCAGCTGGAGGAGCCTACAAGGCTCTTCTTCATGGCGCTGAGATCGGCGCTTCTACTATTCAATTATTTACAAATAATCAAAAGACCTGGAACAGTAAACCGATTACAGAAGACGATGTTTCCCTTTGGAATAAAGCAAAGGAAAGTACCGGTATTCATGTAACAATGAGTCACGATAGTTATCTTATCAATCTGGGATCTCCTAATCCCGATGTATGGTCAAAAAGCAAAACGGCCTTTGGACACGAAATTGAGCGGTGCCATTTACTTGAAATTGATTACATGAATTTTCATCCGGGCGCTTTCACGACTAGCTCAACTGAAGAATGTCTCGATCTAATTGTAGAAACCCTTCTTGGATTTGAACATCTTGCAGCAAAAGGCAATACAAGACTGTTGATTGAGACAACAGCCGGACAAGGAAGCTGCATCGGTGCAAAATTTGAGGAAATCGCCTATATTGTTGAAAGAACAGAAAAGAAAATACCCATTGGCGTTTGCATTGATACATGTCATATTTTTGCTGCCGGCTACGATATTAGAACAAAGAAAGCATGGACAGAAACTCTTAAGGAATTTGACGAGATTATTGGGTTAAAAAACCTTTATGCCTTTCATATGAATGATTCCATGCAACCATTTGGTTCAAGAAAAGATCGCCATGCTTCTCTTGGTGAAGGAGAAATTGGTCTTGAATGTTTTGAATTTATCATGACTCATCCGAAACTGAAACATCTTCCGAAATATTTGGAGACCCCTTATCCTGAAAAATGGCCAGATGAAATCCAAACCCTTAAAAAAATGGCCCAAGGAGTATTTCAAGATGCCTGAACTAAAAAATACCACACAAAGACGGATAAAAGTAGCAGTAATCAAATCTAATCCCGCTCTTATCGATCAAGAAGTTACAGTAAAAGGCTGGGTACGAACTCTAAGACTTCAAAAGTCATTTGCATTTTTAGAACTAAATGATGGCTCTACAGTTTCTAATCTTCAAATCATTCTAAACCCCACTCTCCCCTCCTACGAAGAACTTGTTAAAACAATTCAAACTGGCGCATGCGTCTCCATTTCAGGAACTTTAGTCTCAAGCCTTGGTGGTAAGCAAGCAGTTGAAATACAAGCCAAAGAAGTAGAAATTCTAGGAAATGCACCAGCCGACTTTGTTTTACAGAAAAAAAGACACTCCTTTGAGTTTTTAAGGACAATTGCTCACATGCGTCCCCGCACAAATACTTTTGGCGCAGTGATGAGGGTCAGAAACAGCTTAGCCTTTGCTACACACAAGTTTTTCCAGGAAAGAAGTTTTCTTTATCTTAATACCCCAATTATTACTTCATCTGACTGCGAAGGCGCCGGAGAAATGTTTGCTGTTTCCACGTTAGACCCGGAAAATCTGCCAAAAGACGAGTCTGGAAAAGTCGATTACTCGAAAGACTTTTTCGGCAAAAAGTCATATCTAACTGTTTCCGGACAACTCAATGGTGAAGCTTACGCCCTAGCATTAAGCGATATATACACATTCGGACCAACCTTCAGAGCCGAAAACTCGAACACTTCACGTCACCTTGCTGAATTTTGGATGATTGAACCCGAAATGGCGTTTGCTGATTTAACTGATGATATGGATCTTGCCGACGACTATCTTAAATACCTCGTTAGCTATATTCTAAAACACAATAGCGAAGACTTAGAATTCTTTAACTCATTTATTTCAAACGGCCTATTAGAAAAACTCAGCCATGTACTAGATACACCAACTGTAAGGGTATCTTATACAGAAGCTGTTGCTATATTAGAGAAATGTAACGCTCCTTTTGTATACCCTGTTAAGTGGGGAATTGATCTTCAATCTGAACATGAAAGATTTTTAACAGAAGTTCATTTTAAGGGGCCTGTTATAGTCTACAACTATCCAAAAGAGATTAAATCCTTCTATATGAGACGAAATAGTGACGGAAAAACGGTTGCAGCCATGGATCTTCTTGTGCCCGGCATTGGTGAGCTTATAGGCGGAAGCCAAAGAGAAGAAAGACTGGACATCTTATCCGAAACAATTAAGGCTCAAGGACTTGATATCAATAACTATGAGTGGTACCTTGATCTAAGACGTTATGGAAGCGCGCCACATGCAGGTTTTGGCCTTGGATTTGAGAGACTTGTACAATATTCTACTGGTATGGAAAATATACGCGATGTGATACCATTCCCAAGATACCCGCAACATGCGCTTTTCTAAAAACAAGTATTATGATTAGGATAAAAGTATGAATGAATCACAACCAACAAGTCAGGCCCCGCAAAGTCAGCCACCACAGAATGCGCAACCCTCTGCTCCGCCTCCTTACTATACAGCTGCAGATTCGGCACTTGCTTCCCAAGATTCTGGTTGGGGCGCTTATGAGAAATTCCTTGGACCTAAGGGATATGCACAGTTTAAAGCAAATGTATGCAATGCCATTTCTCATCAAATCGGGCAGGATCAGAAAAAAGCCCAAGCAGCTTCGGATGAACTTAAAAAATCTACTACGGGTGAAGAATGACAACTACTTTTGAAATTGAAAAAGAAGAATCCGAGCTTCGTTTAGACCAAATCTTAACTGCAAGATACTCAGATCATTCAAGAAACTATTTCCAATATTTAATTGATAGCGGGAATGTTTTAATTAACGGCCATGTTTCCAAAAAAAAAGACAAAACTAGAGTCGGAGACAAAGTTTTTGTAAAAATGATTGCATCACCCGACCCCGGCGTTTCCCCTGAAAACATCCCCCTTGATATTCTCTACGAAGACAATCATATCATAGCAATTAACAAACCTAGAGGCATGGTTGTTCACCCAGGTGCGGGAAATCCAAGAGGAACGCTCGTAAACGCCCTTCTCTATCATACTAAGTCACTGCCTGAGTCATCCACACCGTTAAGACCTGGAATTGTTCATAGACTGGATAAAGAGACTTCTGGAGTTATTATCGCCGCTAAAACTGAAGCAGCTCATGCAAAGCTCGTTGATCTTTTTAAAACTCGCAAAATTGATAAACAATACCTTGCGATTTGTGAAAATACCCCTAAAGAAGGCCTTATCTCCCTTCCGCTTGGCAGACATCCCGTCAAAAGGAAAGAAATGACTGTAAGAGACGATGGGAAAGAGGCAATTACCGAAATTTCCGTCCTAGACAAGACCGGAAAATACTCTCTAGTTCTCCTAAAACCGAAAACGGGGAGAACTCACCAACTTAGAGTGCACCTGAAATTCTTGAAAGCCCCTATTGTTGGCGATAAAATCTACGGAAACAGCACTAAAAATGCACCTAATATGCTGCTACATGCATATAAATTAAATTTTATTCATCCATTTACTGGCGCTTCCATCGCCTTAGAGGCTCCTATTCCAAAAGAATTCCTCTTTTCACTAGAAAAATAAGTTCAATTTATTTTATTCTGGAACCACTGTAAAACAAGGAACGCACCATGAAAGAGTTTGTAGGATACATCGTAAAAAATTTAGTAGACCATCCAGATAAAGTTAAAATTAACGAAATCGGTGGAACACAAACCTTAATTATCGAATTAAGCGTAGAAAAATCTGATATCGGCAAGATTATCGGGAAAAAAGGAAAAACAATTAACGCCATCCGCACATTGCTTATGTCTGTAGCAAGCCGCAATGGTCTACGAGTCAATCTTGAAATCTTAGAAGAAGGTCAGCCTTCTACTGAAGAAGCTGAAGCAGAAGTAGGAAATTCTTAAATCTGTTCATTCCATTTATAGCCCGGAAGAATCTCTTTCGGGCTTTTTTTAACTGCGGGAAAATTCTGAGAGGCAAAGAGCCGTCGCAACGGAAACATTTAGACTCTCTACAAAGCCTGTTCCAGGAATTTGGATTTTCTCACTTGCCAAACTGAAGAGATCTTTAGATACACCATCACTTTCATGACCCATAATAATCACTGTATGTGAGGGAAACTTATATTTATAAAGAGATGTACCTCCATGGGAGGATGTTGTTGCAAGTAAAAACCCTTTCTTCTTCAATGTCTTGAGCGCTTCTATCGGTTTATCAATAGCTACAAGTTTCACAAATTCAGCGCCACCTTTAGCAATACGGTATGCAGAAGGAGACAATGCAAGAAGCTTATTTTTTTCGCCTAAAATATAGGGGATTCCAAAATGGGCGGCAGTTCTAACAATCGAACCAATATTATGAGGATTTTGGACACCGTCAAGATAAAGGAGGCAACATCTTTCTTTTTGTTTAGTTATTTGCTGTAGCGCATTTTCCCATTGCTCTAGAGCAAGCTCTTTTGCGAGAATACAAACGCCTTCATGATGAACAGATGTTGTAACTTTTTCAAGTTCATCATTCGAGATGATGTGGTATGCTTTTTTATTTTCACTACACCATTTAAGTATAGGCTTGAATGCTTTAAGATTACTTTCATGGAGATATATCCGAATGATACTCTCTTTTCTCGCCTTAAAGAGTGCTAGGCAGGAATGGAATCCGTAATATTTGATCTCTTTTTGATTTCTCATAGATAGGCCGCAATATCTGTCTTGCGAGATTTAATCGAACCTGGCAAAACCTTTAAGACAGCCATTGATGGCTCTTCTCTAGAATAATGAATTTGAAACTTTTTATGATGAACGGACTCTTTAAAAATCGTCTCATAGGAAGCTTTGCTTCCACAGTATAAAATGGAGGGTTCTTGAGCAAGAACTCTTGGCGACCTAAAAAAGCCCATTAAAAAATTATGCAAGAAGTGATCTGCTCTTTTATCGCCAGGCGGAACCCAAAACCAGAGCTCATCAAAATAGTTAAGACGTTCTGCTTTTCCTGAAAACATTTCTTCTGCTGAAGAGACCGTTGATATCATGCAAATGTGTAAACTAACTTCAGGCCTTTCTTTATGAAGCTTTTTACTTCTTTCTATCCACGCCTTCCGAATTCCGATAATATTTTCTTGAAGGAGCTGATTGTTATTCGGAAAATGCTTAAATTGAGCAATCGCTGCATACCCACCACTTCCCAGAATTTTTGTATCTTGGAAAAAGTGTGTTTCTCCCCCGCTTGCAGTATCTTTAATGGTCTCATTAATCACTTGCTCTCTCGCATTATAGATAACGCCATAAAGAGAGTATAAATCAGGAGTTTGCAAAAGTTTTCTTGCAGCCTTTTTAGGGAATTCAGGATCACTTCGTGAAAGATCATCAAAATTAACAATCTCCACTTCATCTCTTACCATAATTGATTTCAGCCTATTTAATAGGCTTGCCATTCCATCGACATCATACTCTGTAACTTTAGATAAAAGATCGGTATCATCTAAAATTGCAAACACATACTGCATATATTCCAAAATTTCACGATCTACAGAAATGCAATGAGTTCCTCTTGTCTTTAGGGCATTCTTCTTTTGTAAGAGCCTTTGTAATATACGGACATTTTCAGGTAAATGGAGCTCTTTAGAAACTTTTGCAATGGATGCTTCAATTTGCGAAGCGTTCAGTCCACCTGTTGAGTAACGATCATTGATTTCGAAGTTGATTCGAGCAATGATTGAATTAGTTGATTGTGCATCAGATCTTACAATTCCAAGCGCAGGTCTTGTTGTAGCAATTTGAGATTTGTGATGATCGATATAACTAATGACTTCTACACCTTCAATTAAATCGGTTTCGCCCGGATTTGAGAAATCATTCCATGAAGTTGTTGCAATTGTTTTATGATTAACATCATCAGCATAAATCACACCCAGTGGATATTGATTTCCATTCTCATGATAATTAACCGTCAAGTGCGAGTAGTCTTTAATGGCGGAGGCAATTTCATCAAGATCTGCCAAATGACTTAAAAAATTTGGTTCTCTTCCCAAAACCTTTTTCTTCACATCCATTGCAACTTCAAGAGAGTCAATATATTGAAAAAACCTGTTGAAGGACTCTCTTTCAAGAGAAAGAATCTCTTCTAATTTTCTGAATATAAACGCTCTATTCTCAGTTAATTCCCCTTTCCTATCAAAAATCGAGCTTTTCTTTAAGCTCTCCAGTTTTTCTTGAAATTCAGCGAAACCAAAACTTTTTGCTGCTTCAAAAAACTCACCAATAGTTCCATCAAGGCCGTTTGGAATAAAAAGAACTTCTTTAATGAATTTGTCCTGAAGATGCCTTTGCTTATCTGTTAATTCTCTCGATGTTAGACTTCCATTAAATTTCTCTAAAAATTTCTGACTTAAGAAATCAGTCCAGTCTTTTAATTCCAAGGGATCCTTAGAAAATAAAGAGATAATTCCGACAACAAATTGGTTTTGATATTCAGCTAAGAAGCTTCTAAATCTCCCTGTAATTGAGCGCACAGGATCAACATCGACAGATCTCCAATCACCTAAATAGCACCCTCTCTCATCAACTAAAATAACTGCTTGCCTTCCACGCTCAGGATCAATGTCATAGGTAAGAGTCGCCGATTCTTTCCGAATGATATCTTTCTGTGAAACTAGATCCAAAGCGGTAATGAGAAACTTAGAGCTAGACGAGCTAATTACTGAAAAGACTTCAGCTCCAAGAGCTTTTTTAAAGAAAAGCTCAACTTCCATTGAATCTTTTACAGGTCCACCCGGGAGAACCCAAAGCTGCCTAGATGTTCCAACTTTTGCTCCAAAGGCCGCTAAAAAACATGCAAAGGAAGCAACTGTTGTATCCAGATCAGGAGAAATATGAGCGTAAGAAAAGTGGGACCCCTGCAAATATGTTCCAGAAGAAATCGGGAAAAAGTTTTGATATTCGCTTCGTGGTATCTGCTTACCAACAATCTTGCCACGTACACTCATTTTTTCTTCTTCAGAAATTTCTGTATGCTGATTGAACCAGAACTCAAAACTGGCTAAATGATAGGTCGATAAAATGGCTCGAACGCGGGTAATGTAGTCAATCACTTTGGGGAGCAGAAAAACGTCATCAGGCTCATTTTTAATAGCTTCAAATAAAACAGAACTCACTTTCTCATGCTTATGAAATGTTCCTAATTTTTGAAATGAGGGAGAATCAAATTCCTGAAAGATAGTTTTTGAAAAAGTGCCTGGCGAAAACTCAATACTACCTAGATGCTCGCCTAAAAAAGTGATATATTCCTTATTATTGCTCATAATACCACAAACTATACGCTCGGCAATTCAAAAACCAGTTTTTTTTAAAAGGACGGACCGAGCAGGACTCGAACCTGCGACCACCCGCTTAGAAGGCGGGTGCTCTATCCACTGAGCTATCGGTCCTCAGTAAAGGGAGCTATTGTACAAAAAATTGAAAAGATTTGCAAGCTTGTTATATACTTCTGAAATGAAAATCTTACTAATAGGCGCGGAAGGTCGCATGGGAAAGTGCGTAACTTCTTTAGCCATAGACATCAACATCACATCCATCGGAAGCTCAAACTCCCTATTGCCCCATGACATTACCCCATTTTTAAAAAATCACGATATAGTTCTCGATTTTTCAACGCCAGATGCCTTAGTAAAAAATCTCCCCAAAATAGTCGATGCCAAAAAACCGTATGTAATCGGCATTACAGGACTGTCAAATGAAATTTTAAATCAGATCAATAATGCTACCATTCACATCCCGATCTTCCTCTCACCCAACTTTTCTGAAGGAATCGCTCTTTTAAAAAGGCTACTCAAAGATCTCCCGCGAGGCTCCTATGAAATCAAAGAAACGCACCACACACAAAAAAAAGATGCACCAAGTGGCACAGCACTAGATCTAGCAAAACACCTCGCATCACCTGCCAAAATAATTTCAATTCGTGAAGGCGCAGCAATTGGAACTCATACAATTACACTCAAACTGCCCTATGAAACTCTATCTATTACACATGAAGTCATTGATCGAAAAGTCTTTGCACAAGGCGCACTCTTAGCATGCTCTTTTCTTTCTAATAAAGCAGCGGGGTTGTATACTTCAATCTATGATTAAAGTCGGTGATATTGAAATTGGGCAAGGCAAACCGCTTGTGTTTATCTTAGGCCCGTGTGTGATGGAGTCGGAAGATTTTGTGATGGAATGCGCAGGCAGATTAAAAGAGATTTGCCCGTACCCTTTTATATTTAAAGCAAGCTTTGATAAAGCAAATCGTTCCTCGATTAAGTCATTTAGAGGTCCTGGACTTGAAAAGGGTCTTGAGTATTTAAAGAGAGTTAAACAAGAGTTTGGACTTCCCGTTACAACCGATATTCACCAAACTGATCAAGTAAGGCCAGCTGCTGAAGTACTTGATCTGATTCAGATTCCTGCGTTTCTCTGCAGACAAACCGACCTTATTTTAGAAGCTGCAAAGACGGGATTACCGCTAAATGTCAAAAAGGGCCAATTTGTAGCGCCACATGATATGAGTCAGGTTGTTTTTAAAGTCAGAGAAATGAACAATCAAAACCTGATGTTAACAGAGCGTGGTTTTTCGTTTGGCTACAATAATCTTGTCTGCGATATGCGAGGCATTCCGATGATGAAAAGCTTTGGAACGCCTGTTTGTTTTGACGCATCCCATTCAGTTCAACTGCCTGGCGGTCTCGGGACTGCATCATCAGGTGACCGAACTTACATTCCAACTCTTGCAAAGGCAGCTGTAGCAGCCGGCGTAGACGCTGTCTTCATTGAGACGCACCCAAACCCTGATTTAGCAAAAAGTGACCCTAAAAGCCAGTGGCCCTTGAATCAATTACGACCTCTTTTAGAACTTCTCTATGAGCTCCATCAATTCGTAGGCAAATATGAAACGGTTTCATAAAGCAATTGTTTCTTCTTTTCTGATCTGGATTGCTTGCCTAATCACTCTTGTTTTTCAATTTGTTAACTACCCAATTCTTAAGGAGAACTCGTCAAAATTTATTAAATACCGCACTTCAAAAGAAGGTGAATTACCGGAAGCGATCATTCAATATAGGCAAGGAGTGTCCAAAGAAATATGGATTGCCGGCAAAGACGGCAGGATCAGTTGCCATCTTGAAAGCCCCTCTTCTTCTTTAAAATTTGACTCAAGCAAAGCTCTTCTAGAAACACTTTCCCATCTAAAACTTTGGATTCGCGAGCCAAATGAACAAATTCGCTACTTAAGGGCATCCTTTGGTGATTACAATTACAGAACTCAAATACTTTCCTCACATAAAGCATTCATTTCCTCCTACAAAATTACCAACGCAAATAACTCCTTATTTACAAGCGAAGCAGAGGACCTTGTCATTTCTTTTAAAGGAATTCCTTTTGGTTTTACCGCCAAAGGTTTTACAGCCCATTTACAAACAGGAGGAGCTTTATGATATTTCTTTTTTTTATTCCTCTAATTTTAAACGCAGAGAGCACATTTCTCTCTTCTGATCAAATCGCCTACAAAGATGAAAACCTCTCACTTCATGGTCATGTTTCTATAAAACATCCCCTTGGAACAGCGACAGCTGATGAAGCAGAAGTTTCAGGACTTACGGGGTCAACATTTTTACAAGCAATGCTTAAATCTAATGTCGAATTTTTCTTTAAAGAAGATCGGCTCATTGCAAAGGAGCTTGTTTTGGACAATGAAAAAGGAGAAGTTACAGCAAAAGGACCGACGACCCTTTTTGGAAAATCTGAAAATTTTAGCCTAACATGCGATGGCACTGCGCACTTTGAAAAGGAAAACAACCTACTTACATTTAGTAGTGAAACCTCACCCATCTCCTTCACAAAGGGAGCAACCCACATTCATGCAAAATCAGCCTTTCTTACGTTTGAAAATGATGAACCAAAAACCCTTACTTTTAATGATGGAGTAGATCTTTCTAATGGAACTATCACAGGATCTGCCGAAAAACTTATCTATGAATTAAAAACCCACTCTTTACAGGGAGTTGGTAAAGTCTCCTTTACTTTGGACAGCAATGAAACAGGGAATTTACTGGAATTATGGAAAAAGAAATCCTCCTAAGCGCCAAAAGCCTTTACAAATCTTACGGCGATAAACAGATTGTACATGATCTTTCGTTTCATATTAATAAAGGAGAAATCGTTGGACTTTTAGGACATAACGGCGCTGGCAAAACAACTGCCTTCTACATTACTATCGGTCTCATAAAGCCAGACAAGGGCACAATTATTTTCCAAAACGAAGATATCACACATCTTCCTATTCACAAAAGATCAGCTCTTGGAATGGGATACCTTTCCCAAGAACCATCCATCTTTAGATCCCTCTCTGTTGCAGACAATCTCCTATGCATCCTAGAAACACTTGATCTTACCCCAGAAGAGGAAAATGAAAAGCTTACATTTCTTCTAGAAGAAATGCACCTCACCCACCTTGCAAAAACAAAAGCCGGACACCTCTCCGGCGGCGAAAAAAGACGCGTTGAAGTAGCGAGATCTCTCATCCGTAATCCAAAGCTCCTACTACTTGATGAACCCTTTGCAAACATTGACCCGAAAACGATCTCCGACCTAAAAAAAATCATCCTTATGCTTAAAGCAAAAGGCATTTCCATCCTCATTACCGACCACAACGCAAGAGAAATCTTCTCCCTAGCAGACAGATCCTACGTCCTAGCCACAGGTGAAATCATCGCTCACGGCAACACGCAAGAACTCATCAATAACGACTCTGCAAGATATTCCTATCTCGGCTCCGACTTCACCCTCTAAAACTTGGGGTCAGACGTCACTATCTCACGGTTTAAGCACAATAAATTGGGCCTATCATTCTTTCTAGGTTCTTTTTAGACTCAGTACGTAATAATTGAAGAACATAATTGTGATATTTAAAAGATCTATAAGAAGTATAGTGATTTTGCAACTTCCCTCTTAAACCTTTAATTGAGTTCTCCAAAATTCTATCGAATAGATTTTGAGGTGTTAGCAGAGCCGCCTTTCTCCTATGAACAAACATCTCCTTAGATAAATCAGGATTCTCTGCGATATAGGCACATATTCTATCTATTGATTGTGTGCCTATCATAAACCTTGGAGGAAGAACAACTTTTGCAAAACCATCAGCTTTCTCAGGCAATCTTCTAATTTTTGAGAAAAATTCCTCGTCTTCCAAAAATGCAACGGCATCACGCAAAGCAAATGTTTCACAACCATAGACACTTTCCCGCCGAATACCAGATAGGAAAAGTTCAGCACTATAAATCCTAATGGAATCAAATTCATCTTTTAAAACTTGAGCGGGGACCTTGTCCGATTCAAAATTAATTATTTTTATTTTACCGTTATGTATTTCCAAACCAATAGCGATTTTATGTTGCCAAGGAGCGATATCTACGCCATGACAACCGGGGCCTGTAGTTGCTCCTACCACGTACGCAAACTTACCAGACATTCCAGATCTAATTTTCCCCTCAATTTGCTGCTGTAAACCGCTCAAAGTTTCGCAAACAAATAGGCGCTCCCTTAGAAAAGCATGTTTTTGAGAAAGCATTGCTGCAATCAAAGCTACTCCCTTCAATTTCAGAGAGCTAGCAGAAACCCTTTCTGTGCCGCTCAAAGAATACACAACTTCGCCTATATATTCTTTCTGATAGAGATCTCGGCCATCCAATGTAGTCTTCAAAACCGTATCAAAGCTATTGTGCACGTCTGCAATTTTATCATGTATGACTTCATAACTGCCTTGTTTTGACACCAACTGCCTGAAATCCTCAAGACCAGAAATACCTGGCAGAGAGCGGGGTCTTGGACCCTGAATAAACAAAATTTTAAAAGATGTGAAACCAGTCCTAAGCAAATGAGCACATTGTGTTGAGAATTTTCGCTTTCTACATACACCTGTTGTCAGAAGACTTAGAGATAAGACGATCGACCAAAAAAGCCCTGTAACCATTTTTATCGACTTTTGCAAAAACGAATTTTCCGGCGACCTCATAAAGTAGCTATGAGATAAAGACCAATTTACCGCACATTTAGCTATAGACATCCGTATTCTCCCTTATTTTTGATATAATACCCTATTAAAACTGAAGTAATCATACCATAATAAAGTTAATTATTCCGACAATATTAATTAAAAAAATTTATATGTTTTTGTTAAAAAAGTTTTTATTCCGAGAGGGGTTCAAAAATTGGGAATTTTCAAGCCAGAAATACCCAACTTGAATTAGGCAAAGCAAATTTAAAGATGGAGGAATTTTATTTTTGTAAGAGCTTGTGGATGGCGCGCATGACGGGGTCTTTGGGAAGGCGCTGCAGGCAGTCTGAGATCCAGGTGCCGCCACAACCCTCTTGGTCGCAACGTTTGCAAGGGACGTCTAAACGAACAACTTCGGACTGAGGATTTTGCCAGGGGCCCCACTTGATATCGTCTGAGGGACCGAAGAGGATGACGACTGGCTTTTTAAGGGCACATGCGATGTGCGGGGGTACCGAGTCAACACTGACAAGGAGTTTTGAAGTTTGAATAAGAGCGCCGAGTTCTTTGAGGGTGAGCTTTCCAGCAAGTGACTGGACAAATGGGTCACCTTCGAAAGGCGCAATAATTTCGGCTATCAGATTTTGCTCTTCCTTTCCTGGGCCGCCAGAGATAATAATTTTTTCGCCTTGTTTTCTCAAATCACGGATAAGGTCTTGAAATTTCTCCGTAGGCCAGTGTTTGTAGTAACACCTTGATGCCGGATGAATGAGTATGAAATCAGGATAAGGCAGAACGGACTGAACTTTAGTTTTTGCAGCTTCTGGAATAAAAAAAATAAGATCTTTTTCCATCGGGGTAATCCCAAGAGCCCTGACAAGATCTAAGTTGCGCTCAACAACATGACGCGGCGTATCTGTGGTGCGGACAATTTTTGTAAAAAAGCTATCTTTTTGTTTCATGCCGCCGCCCCGCTGAATACCAATTCGCGTTTTTGCTCCTGAAACTAGAGCAACAATTGCCCCTCGATCTCCTGATGTTAAATTTAAGACGGCGTCATATTTTTCCTTTCGAATTAGACTCCACATTTTGAGTTCTTGCCAAATTCTTTTGAAAAATGAATACTTTCGCCACTTCTGATCAAAAAAGATAAATTTAGAGATGGATGGATGCCCCTCAAGCATCGGATGTGTATCCTTAAAAAGATAGACATCGATCTCAGCCGCCGGGTAAGCGCTACGGAGAGCCGTATAAACAGGAGATGTCAATAAGACATCACCATGATATTTAAAGATGCAAATTAAGATTTTTTTCATGTAATTTCAAATATTTGTAATAAGCAACATCTGCTTGATAACGAGAGATGATATACCCCTCCTTTCCGTCCAAAAATCCCCTCTTCAAAATATAACAACGAAAAAATGCCGCCCACGATTTTCCTATCGCCTTCCAAAGAGAGCTTTTTCTTTTTCCCCGATTTTGATCTCCAAAAAGCTCCGAATACTTCTCCATTTTCACCAAAAAGTGACTCACTTTCCTGTACGAAAAGTGCGATACCGGTTTTTTCAAATAGACAACCTTCAAACCTTTCGTAATGATTGTCTCATGCACAAAATCATCTGTAAACCGCGTCACTCTCCGATTATACATACGTAGCTTATACTCCGGATACCACCCACAAAACCGAATCCACTTTCCGTTAAAATAATTACGAAAAAGCACGCCATAAACAGTACTCTCATCCAACAAAAGCCCCTGAATCTCCTCAATTGACTCCTCTGTCATCACTTCATCTGCATCAGTTGACAAAATAAAGTCGTGCTTAGCATAACCAGTCGCCATATTATGCAACGGCCCAAATCCAATAAACTCAGAATGGAATACCCTTACATTGGGAAAACTCGCAGCCATTGCAAGCGTTCCATCCGTCGATCCATTGTCAAGAACAACCACATCATCAAACTCCTTTAAAGAGTCCAGCGTAGCACCAAGTGTCTCCGCCGAATTAAATGTAAGAACCGTCACAGAAATCATCCCCCCATCTTAAAACATCCCCCCTTTAGAGAAAAGCCTTTTAAAACAAGGTGAGAATCGTAGCAAACAGCACCTACTAGGCAATCGGCCTTGTTGCATAAAAGAAAAAATTTGATTTTTCTGTGCGGAGCAACAGCCCTTTAGATTCCCCGCATCGTAGAATGCGGTCTCGAGTGGTCGTAACCGTAACCGCCTGCGTATGCGTAACCGATTTATATCCAGCTACTTTTTGGCATTCCAATTTTTGTCATTTTATTGATATCCAAACATTTAACGTAAGCTTCAGCAGTTTGTGTCTCTTCTGTTCTGCTTTGTAACGAACTGCCTGTTAATTGCTTAATCCTATACATTGTTGTTTCTCCAAGAGATCTCTCATGGTAAACGGTTAGTATTTTGCATAAAGCCCTCGCATCTTCATCGTCCCCAAGTCCTATGATTTGCTTAATTGCATCATTTCATCAATAACAGCGGGGTCATCACTGTCATGATATACAGGGGGTCAGACGTCACGTGTTCATGTGTCACACATGAATACGTGACGTCTGACCCCCTGTTGATTTTATGATGGCGCGATATTCAAGGGCCTGCTAAAATCATTCAAAAAAATTTAAAGGATATTTATGGAAAAAACATTATCAATTATCAAGCCTGATGCAGTTGCTAAAAATGTAGTAGGGAAAATTTTAAGCCGTTTTGAAGATGCTGGCCTAAAAATTATTGCTGCAAAAATGGTTCACCTATCTAGAGTAGAAGCTGAAAAATTTTATGCAGTTCATGCAGCTCGCCCGTTCTTTAACGACTTAGTTACTTTTATGATTTCAGGCCCTGTTCTTGTATCCGTTCTTGAAGGGGAAAATGCCGTTATCAAAAATAGAGACCTAATGGGCGCTACAAACCCAAAAGATGCAGCTCCTGGCACAATCCGCAAAGACTTTGCCGATTCAATCGACGCAAACGCAGTCCACGGCTCAGACAGCCTAGATAACGCTAAAACAGAAATCGCCTTTTTTTTCGCTCCCTCAGCAGTGTACTCCAGAGCGCCAAGAGGCTGTTCCTGCTCACATTAATCTAGTATAACGCACTATTTTCAAGGCTCCAGCTGCATTTCTGCTCCTGGAGCCTTTTTTTTACTCTTTTTACAAAGTCCATATCTACTTAATTATTAACGGTTTAAATTACATCAAAAGTCAACAACCTTGACTTTCAATTATTAGTTATGATATAATGGAATTAATACTAATAATAAAAATGGAGTTAATTATGGATATCTTAACAAAATATGACACCCGCCCGGCTGGCGCATACAATGCCCCCGTATCAAGCACACGAAAAATGAATCTTAGCGCGCTTATCGATCTCATAAAAGCAATTATTAATAGAATCCTAGGAAGAGTCCCCCTGAACTTAACACCAACGCAGGTGCTCAAAAAACAACCGCAAACTCAACCAACACCAACGCAGGTGCTCAAAAAACAACCGCAAACTCAACCAACACCAACACTTATCTCATTAAGAGCAAGGAAACAGGAACAATGGAGAGGGCATGCTGATATAGTTAGAGCTCAGGTAAGAGCATACAAGGGGCGAAGGCATCAAAATGTACAACAACGTGTTAGAGCTGTTCCTCAAACAACACAACCAGCTGCAGCAACTCCTCGTCATGAGGATGGCACCGGCGATCTAAATCATGTGACATTAGCTATTCGAGAGGGACGTATTTCACGAGCAGATCAACCTAGGGTAGCGTCCGCACAAAGAAAGTGCCCCGTCTATACGGAACTAACTCACAATGAAAAACTAAAGCTGATAAAGAGATTTGCAGTACAAATGCTTTACGGAAATCGCTACTTAAGAGCTCAAACGGAAGCAAAATTTGGCCTTCTTACTGCAAATGACCCTAGCAATCCAGCCAATCCACAAGGACATCATGTCACTATAGAGGTGGTGGACGAAGAAGATAACCGATACCTTTCTAAGTCCTAAGTCTTTGTTGCCAGTTTTTTAGGGCGGAATATAAGTCTTTGGGGAAGCTTTCGGTGAAGGTTTCCCCAAAATAGTTTTGGAGCTCCTGGCATTCTTTTTTGTAGCTAAGAATATCGAGTTTGAGCAAAGGCTCAAGCTCTTCTTTCTTTACATCTAATCCATCTAAATCAAGGGTTTTGGGAAGGTAGCCGATCGGGGTTTCCTGAGCCTTTTCTATTCCTTCTAAGCGGTTAAAGATCCATTTGAGGACTCTCACATTTTCGCCAAACCCGGGCCAAATGTAAACGCCTTTTGAGCTTTTTCTGAACCAATTAACACTAAATATTTTAGGTAATTTATGGTGTGGTTTTTCAAGGGAGAGCCAGTGCGCGAAGTAGTTAGCCATATTGTAGCCGCAGAAGGGTAGCATGGCAAATGGGTCGTGGCGGGGGGTCCCCACAAGGGCGCCTTGGACGGCGGCAGTTTGCTCGGAGGTCATGGAAGCGCCCATAAGGACGCCATCTCTCCAGTTAAAGGCTTCTAAAACGAGCGGAATCAGGTTGCTACGCCTACCGCCAAATATAATGGCATCAATTGGGACTCCGCCTGGAAGATCGCCACCACTATCATATATGGGGCACTGGCGCTTAGGTGTGGTAAATCTAGCATTGGGATGGGCAGCCTTTTCTGTGGACCCTTTTTTCCAGGGATTTCCTTTCCAGTCTGTCAATTCTTCAGGGATTTCTTCTGTCATCCCCTCCCACCAAACATCCCCCTCTTTGGTAAGGGCTACGTTTGTGAAAATCGTATTTTTTTCAATTGCTTTCATGGCGTTAGGATTTGTCTTAAACGAGGTACCGGGAGCAACGCCAAAGAGGCCATTTTCTGGGTTAATTGCATGCAGCTTCCCATTCTCTGCAAAGTGCATCCATGCAATGTCATCGCCGAGGCATTCTACTTTCCACCCTTTTAAAGCAGGCTGCATCATGGCTAGATTTGTTTTACCGCAGGAACTGGGGAATGCCGCTGCCATGTATCTTTTTTTGCCTTCAGGATTTGTTAATCCTAAAATGAGCATATGCTCTGCAAGCCACCCTTCATCATGAGCAATTTTCGATCCGATCCTTAAAGCAAAGCATTTCTTTCCAAGGAGCGCGTTTCCCCCATAGCCACTACCAAACGACCAGATCTCTTTACTCTCGGGAAAGTGGGCGATGTATTTAGTTTTATTGCATGGCCAAGCAACATCTATCTCGCCTTGCTTTAATGGTCTACCAACAGAATGAACACCTAAAACAAATTCTTTCCCCTCTTCCATCTTAATGATGCGTGTCATGATTTTCATGTTGCAAACCACATAGGGCGAGTCTGTAATCTCAATGCCAAACTTTGTATAGGGGGAATCAATTGGGCCCATTGCGTAAGGAATCACATACATGGTCCGGCCCTTCATGCAATTTCTAAAAAGAGGCTCCAAAATCCCTATCATTTCTACAGGATCTTTCCAATTATTCGTGGGACCTGCATCGCTTTGTTTATGAGAGCAAATATAGGTAGAAGATTCAACTCTTGCAACATCATCTGGATCTGATCTGGCAAGAAAGGAATTGGGACGCTTTTTTAAAGCGATCAAAGTCCCACTTGTCTCCATCATCTTAGTTAAACGAGTAAATTCGTCATCTGACCCATCACAAATATGGACTGAATCAGGACTACAGAGCGCGCGTATCCCCTCAATAAATTTTTCAACCATCTAATTTAATCCAAAAAAATTAGCGGGAGAACGATTTACGCTTTTTAAAGTGATCCAAATATTCTAGCGCTTTGCCTGTGCCTAAACAGACAGCTAGTAATGGGCTTGGCGCAATGATTACAGGTAATCCACACTCTTTAATGAGGTATTTGTCTAGTCCGCGAATTAAAGCGCCGCCACCAGCTAGAACCATACCGCGATCTACTAGATCAGCAGCTAGTTCAGGAGGGCACTTCTCAAGCACAAGCTTCACATTCTCAATAATTTGCTGAATTGGCTCAGAGAGGCATTCCCGAATTTCTACAGAGTTAATGCGTTTAGTAACAGGAAGTCCAGCTACTTGATCGCGTCCTCGCACTTCCATTTCAAGTTCGTTATCACCAAGTGGGTAAGCAGATCCAATTGTAATTTTAATTTCTTCAGCAGTTCTTGGACCAATCATGAGATTGTACGTACGTCTCATGTAATTGATGATACATTCGTCAAACTCATCCCCCGCAATTCTAAGAGATCTAGACTCAACAATACCACCAAGCGAGATGATGGCAATTTCTGTTGTACCGCCACCAATATCTACAATCATGCTTGCTGCTGGCTCATGTACGGGCAAATCAACTCCAATTGCAGCAGCCATTGGCTCTTCAATTAAGATCACTTCTTGCGCGCCAGCTCTCATAGCAGAATCTTCAACTGCACGTTTTTCCACGCCTGTAATTCCGGACGGAACAGCAATTAAAATCTTTGGTCTAAATATACTTCTTGCAGGAGTGACTCTTCGCAAAAGCTCTCGAATCATTCCTTCCGCAATTTCAAAATCGGCAATAACACCATCTTTCATAGGTCTTACCGCATGAATTCTACGCGGCGTTTTTCCAAGCATTGCTTTCGCCTTGTGACCCACTGCCAAAACTTCATTTGTACTTGCATCAACAGCAACAACAGAGGGTTCTGCAAGAACAATTCCCTTTCCTCTGACGTAGACAAGTGTGTTTGCAGTTCCAAGGTCAATTCCGATGTCATTACTAAACAAACCAGTTACGTCACGCCATTTGGCAATCACGATTTTTTTAAATTTAGAAATATTTTTCTTAAGCGTTTCTGTCTCTTTCATGCTTTTATTCTACCTGTAAATACATTTTTACGCTTGCAATAATTCGAGTACATCTTCCCAAGTCAAGCGTGACATAATTTCGTCGTCGGAGCTAACAACTTTTTTCACAATTCCTTTCTTCCTGCGTTGCATCTCTACAATTTTTTCTTCAATTGTATTCAATGTGACGAGTTTATAGACAGAAACATTTTGTGTCTGCCCCATTCTGTATACCCTGTCTGTCGCCTGATTTTCAACTGCCGGATTCCACCACATGTCGTAGTGAATGACTGTATCAGCGCCAACTAGATTTAGACCGGTTCCGCCTGCCTTAAGTGAAACTAAGAAGACCGTTATTTCTGCATTTTCATTGAAATCTTTTACAATTTGCAGCCTGTCTTTGCTTGTTCCATCTAAATAAGCAAATTTAATTCCGCGCTCTTCAAAATCTTTTTTCATGATTTGGAGCATTTTTGTATACTGAGAGAAAATTACTGTTTTGTGCTTACTTTCAATGAGCGTCTGTAGCATTTCCATCATCATATCATATTTTGTCGAATCTCCCACTTCTGCAGTTTCTTTTGCAAATATTGCAGGGTGACAACAAATCTGCTTAAGTCTTGTAAGTGTTGCAAGCACATGAATTTGAACCTTATCAAAACCATCTCTTTCAACAAGTTTTGTAAGCTCATCTCTTGCTGATGCGGCGTACGATCTATAAAGATCAAGCTGCACCTCTGAAAGTTTGCAATGGTAAACAAGCTCTGAAATCGGTGGAAGATCCTTTAACACATCTGCCTTCATTCTTCTTAGAATAAATGGAGCTACTTTCTTACGTAAATATTCTAAGTTTCTATGTTGCTCATCCCCAGATACTCGAATGTATTTCTCAATAAATCTTTCGTAAGTATTCAAGAATCCAGGCATCAGGAAGTCAAATAAACTCCAAAGCTCATCGAGTGAGTTTTCAATCGGTGTACCTGAAAGAATCAATCGGTAATCAGATTTTAATAGTTTTACCGACTTAGCATTTCTTGTTCCCCTATTTTTAATGTGCTGCGCTTCATCTAATATTACATAGTTAAAGACGTTTTCTAAGTATTGATCGACATCTTTTTGAAGGAGGCTATACGATGTGATTACAACATCATAATCCTTAGCGCTAGCAATCATTTTCTTTCTTTGATTCGGCACTCCGTCAATCACTATTGTTTTAAATTTTGGATGGAACTTATGAAGCTCTTCTTTCCAGTTATAGAGAAGTGAGGTAGGACATATCACAAGTGATGGCTTATCATGAATTTTATGGTGTTGTGTGAGCGCAACAATTGTTTGAAGCGTTTTACCAAGACCCATATCATCCGCAAGAATACCATTCAGATACATAAGACGAAGTCTTTCAAGCCACTGCACGCCTTCCACTTGGTAAGGTCTCAAAGATGCATGAACCTCTGTTGGCATTTCTGAAAAAATAAAAGGTTTTTCGCCAAGCATTTGCGCTCTGATATCAATGAGTTTATCAGTAATCGTAAACTTAACTGGAAGCCCCTGAAATTGAGCGGCATCAATATTAGCAATACTCCATAAAGGTCTTTGCAACTTATGATCATCCAGCTTTAAAATTCCTAGTTCATCAAATACTTGAACGACCTGACCAATTGTTGATAAATCTAGAACTAAGATTTTTGCAGATTTTGCAGTTTCTTTTTTCTGCTTAATTCTCTTAGATTCGAGTTCGATATAAGAACGTTTTGCAAGAATACATTCCCAAAGCCTATCTAATTTTACGCCATAGAGATCGCCATCGACTTTAACATCAATTTCATATACATCCATTCTGCCATTTGCATGAGAGAGAGCAATTTCAAAAGTCGTTTTATCATATATAAATTGATCGAGAAGATTTTGCGGACAATTAAACTGAATACGATCCTGGTAATGAGGAATGGATTCCGTCATAAATTCAACAATTTTCTTTTCGGCTCTGCATGCAAAAACTCCTGTTTCCGGCTGAAAAACAAAATCTTGAAAAAGATCTTCAACAATTTTTCTTTCTTCAACAAGGTTTCTCTCTAAAATTCCATTTGCCTGCGTGAAAATCTGCAAATGATCTTTAGTGAGGTACTCAGGAACTGCGGGGACTTCTTTTCCATCATACACAAACTTGATAAAAGCTTCTAATTCTCCATCTAAAAAGGAGATTTCACACACTCCTTTTAAGACCCCTACAAAAGGAATTGTATTAAATTTATTGACGCAGGAGGCGTTTGAAATCTGAGCAAATTTGGCAAGTTCCGGAAGAGATGCTTCTATAAATGTACCAAATAATGGCTCTGGAATCGTAACTTCTCTCATTTCCATAAGCTGCATTAAATGCTGTCTTGTAATTGCTGGATGAAACCTATAGTAAACGCGATCAAAAATCATTCCAGGGGCTGCGCACTCAAAAAACCGAACCTCTTCAAGCTGAACGGATTTTGAATCTATAGAAATGGTAGGATTGATCAAAATTTTTGAAACGGGCGGCACTATATATTCTAAAGCCATGTTAAACGTAGCATAAGACTTCGAGAAACTGACGGGAGATTCTAAACTAGCATCATAAAGCCCAGGTAATATCGGCAAATCTTCATCCTCACCGATAGCTCCTAAAGACAGCTTCTTTATAGCCGCATCATAGGAACTTGCTAAAATCAAGCCAAAAGCCTTAATTTCAATAAAAGCGCTTCTCTGACCCCTTTCTGTAGTTGGCTTATCATGCACCCTTGCATAATCAATCAACATTCGAACCATTTCTCGGTAATCTTCTTTAAAAGAGTGCGGAGTAAATAAATATTTTTTGCCGCCTATAGTAATAATTTCTTCATGCCGAATACTATCTAAAAAATCTTTTGCAAATGGGATGTGAAGAGGCTTTGACCGAGAAGGCAATCTTAACGCAAGCTGAAGCTCAATTACAGGCCTTATTTGAGGAGTTGAATCGGGCATAAAAAAAATCATTGCGAGCTCAGCCCTATCGATTTGCCTTTCTTCCTTCGGAAGAAAAAACGGAGATTTAGCTAAAATTAAGGATGACTTCACGTATTCTTGAAGAAGTTCTTTACTATATTTTTCGTCCTGTCGCTTCTCTTCCTTTGAAACAGCTTCCTTTACAGCCTCGAAAAGCTCTACTTTCTGCTCTTCATCAAAGCCTGATTTCTCAGCTAAGTCTTTTATATCGTTATCTTTAGAATATTTAACTAAAATCTCATCGAGGTTTTGCTCTAGAAAAAACAAAAGAGCAGCTAAATGTTGACAATCATAGTGATAAGGGCAATCGCAATCGGACTCAATTGTTTCACAGGCGTCTCTATCAATTTCGATCTCACTTTGATAAGTGTTGTCATACTGACCACCAACTTTAGCGCTAATACGGACAGTTGTTCCATCTAAATGAAGAATCTTTGCAGAAAAGACCTTTTTTTCATCAAACAGCTGCTTCCCTTCCCTGAGCACATTCTGGGAAAAATCTTGCTTCAGTTTTCTTACATTTAACATGTGAGCCCTAAAAGTTATGCTAACGTCCCGTTTTACATCTTTTTTGAGAGGAACGCAAGCAAAAAAAGAATCGTAAGAATTCGTTTTGCTAAAAAATAGGCTTTTATGTAATATGTTCTGATCTTATGAGTATGCGGGTGTAGCTCAGTGGTAGAGCATCACGTTGCCAACGTGAGGGTCGTGAGTTCGAATCTCATCACCCGCTAAATTATTTAGGGAACATACTATGACAGAACAAGAAAAAGCAGTCGAAGCTGTAAAAGCGCCGGAAAATCTCATTATCCACAATTTCCATTCAGATAAGATCGATATTGAAGTGAAAACTGCTCCTAAATGCCGGGTTACTCTGCATATCAAGGCTAAAAAAGCTGTCATGGATGATGCAAAAAAAGATGCGGTCAAGCAAGTTTCCAAAGAGGTCGCTATCCCCGGCTTTAGAAAAGGGAAAGCTCCTGCATCACTAATTGAAGCGAAATATCCTGGCGCAATCACGAAAGCTTGGGATGGCTCATTTGCTGACTTTGCTTTCAAAGAAGCTCAGGCGCTAGCAAGAGTCCCCGTTTTAAACGGTTCTTCTAAAATCAGCTATCAAGTAACCAGTTTAAAAGAAAGTGAAGGCGAAGTTTCCTTTCAGTTTGAAAGAGAGCCTGAAGTTCCAGAAATTGATTACGCAACACTTTCACTTAAGCCTGTAGATACCGTAGAAATTACAGAAGAGAATGTTAACAATACGATCCGAAGCATCCAAATGTTTTATGCAAAATGGAACCAAGTTACAGAAAGAGCCGTGCAAGAAGGTGACTTTGTAGTTTTAGATATTGATGATCTTGATGGAGAGACTCCTGTCCCAGCATTTTCTGGATCACGTTTTGAAGTTGCAAAAGGCAAAATGGCCGACTGGATGAGAGAAGCAGTGCTTGGCAAAAGCTTAAATGAAGCAATAGAAACTGTCAGCCAGCCTGATGAAAAAGAATCTGAAGAAGTCAAAAAAGAGTTTAAACATAAAAAAGTTAAGATATCTGTAAAAGGAATTGAAGAGGCAATACTTCCTCCTCTTGATGACGAATTCGCAAAAAGAATTGGCGCTGACACGATAGAAGAACTTAACTCTAAACTTCAAAAACTTCTAAAACAGCAAGAAGAATTTAGATTGCAATCAGGTCTTCGTGATGAAATCACTGATGAGATTTTACAAAAAGTACAATTCGAAGTTCCTGGTTCAATGCTTGAACAAGAAGCCAACTACAGAATGTCACAACTTTTCAAACAGCCCGATTTTCTAAAAAAATGGAAAAACGAAATGAGCGAAGAGGAAAAAGAGGCTAAAAAAGCAGAAATTATTAAACATGCTGAAGACGCAATAAAACTCTTCTACCTTTCCAGAAAAATTTTAGCCGAAAATAATTTAGCGGTAACAGACAGTGAGCTAAACCCTAATTATGAGTCTCTTTTAGAGATGATGTTTGCTGACCAAAGCTTGATGAACTATAAAAATCAGTCGGAAGAGCATAAAGCAATCACTCTTTCAAAACACATGATGGCGAAAGCGCAAGATTTCATTATTGCAAAAATAAGATCACTGAAGATATAAGTCATATCTATCACTAGTCTTTTGGAGGCACACAATATGCTTATTCCTTATGTAACGGAAGATACTGCTAAAGGCGAGCGGTCAATGGATATTTATTCCAGACTTCTTGCTGACCGTATTATTTTTCTTGGAACAGAAATTAACGATCAAGTTGCAAATAATATCGTTTCCCAGCTCATTTTTTTAGGCGCAAATGACCCTAAAAAACCGATCATGCTTTATATCAATTCTCCAGGCGGATCGATCTCATCAGGATTTGCGATATTAGACACAATGAAATATTTGGGATGCGAAATCCACACATACTGCATTGGTATGGGAGCTTCAATGGCCGCACTACTTTTAGCTGCAGGAACAAAAGGCAAAAGATTTGCTCTTCCTCACAGCAGAGTGATGCTTCACCAACCAAGCGGTGCAATCGGCGGAACATCAAAAGACATCGAGATCCAAGCTAGAGAAGTTCTTCATTACAAAAAACTTCTCGCAAATCTTTTCTGCGATTTTACAGGGCAAGACTTAGCTAAAATTAAAGAAGATTCCGAGCGCGATTACTATATGAGCGCAGACGAAGCTCTAAAATATGGTCTAATTGATAACGTTTTAAAAAGCAAATCTGAGATAGAGCAACCGGCTCTTCAAAAAGGATAGACATGAGTGCAACCGAGACTGAAGTAGCAAAATGCTCTTTCTGCTCAAGACCTGAAGATAGCGTTGAGAAATTAATATCAGGACCAACGGCCTACATTTGCGATAAGTGCGTGCGTCTTTGCGTGGATATCATCTCAAAGAAGCCCGTTCATCACGAACTTAAGGTCTTAAAGCCCAAAGAGATATACGACAGGCTCGGTGAATACATTATCGGACAAGCAAGAGCAAAAAGAACACTTTCGGTTGCGGTTTATAATCACTACAAACGAATTCGATCTCATGCAAATGAAAACAGAGAAATTGAGTATAGCAAAGCAAACGTTTTAATGCTGGGACCGACAGGATCTGGGAAAACATTGCTCGCAAGAACACTTGCTAATATTTTGGATGTCCCGTTTGCAATTGCTGATGCAACAACTCTTACTGAAGCTGGCTACGTCGGAGAAGACGTTGAAAACATCATTCTAAGACTTGTTCAAAATGCAGACTACGATATCGCAAGAGCCGAACAAGGAATTATTTACGTTGATGAGATTGATAAAATTGCAAAAACTACATCAAATGTCTCCATCACAAGAGACGTATCTGGTGAAGGCGTTCAGCAAGCTCTTCTAAAAATTGTGGAAGGTACTGTCTCCAACATCCCTCCAAAGGGTGGACGCAAGCACCCTAACCAAGAATACATAAAAGTTAACACAGAAAACATCCTGTTTATCGTTGGCGGCGCATTTGTCCACCTTCCTGACATCATCTCCAAAAGACTGGGTCGTAAAGTAATTGGATTTTCCGAAGAAGCCGAAAAAGAGCACCGCGACCTCAACGAAGTTAACTATCTACTGGGAAATGTCCAAACAGAAGACCTCATCAAATACGGCCTTATCCCCGAATTTATCGGCAGATTTCCAAACATCGTCAACTGCAACGAACTCTCCGTCCAAAACCTCATCGACATCCTAACACAACCAAAAAACGCCCTTATCAAACAATACCAACACCTCTTCAAAGAAGATGGCGTTGAACTCCACTTCACCGATGACGCCCTCGAAGCCATGGCCGTCAAAGCCAAAGAAGCCGGCACAGGAGCTCGTGCCCTCCGAATGATTGTCGAAAATCGCCTTGTAGACCTTATGTACGAAGTCCCCTCCGATCCCGACATCACCGAAATCACCATCGACAAAGAGTGCATACTCGGCACAAGGCCCGCGCAAATCGTCAGAGCCTCCGACCAGCAAAACTCCGGCTAATAAAAATTCACTGCAGAGTCGCAGAGAACGCCGAGGTCGCAGAGCTCAAATTAAAAAGATCCATTCACCAGACATGGATCAGTCTCACCGATACTTTCGAAAAAAGAGAAAATTAGCAAGGATAGAATGATGGAAAGATAAGAAAAGTGAATTCATATCTCTTTTATAATTAGAAAGTTCTTTGATTTTTATCCTTCCATCATTCTATCCTTGCTAAAAAAATACACCTAAAATTTACGCCAAGAATTTGTTGAGAAAAAGATATGGATAATAGAATGCGGGCACCGCTACTTTCTTCCAATCTTGCAATCTTGCGGGGTCAGGCACCGCTACTTTCTATTTTATCAATCAATCTACATCATCCATGTCGCCTCTTTGCGAAGGAGTATACCTGCCATCTGAACTGTCGGATGGGGAAGGTGAGTCAACAGAGTCTAGATGGGGTATTGAAGTTGTACTTGATGCACGTCAACGACCGCCTAAAGGTCAACCAGGTCCTCCTGGAGGGGGAAGTAGTGGGCCAGGAGCTACGGGAGCAGCAGCTGGTTGTGCAGGAGGAACTGTTGTGATAGCATTATGAGCAGTTGCCATATTAACAGGGGTGAGAAGGGCAGAATCACCTATGGCATCGACTCTAGCATCAGACAATCTAGCTAAATCATCGGTAGCACGGGCAAAGGCTGCTTTAATGGAATCGCTTTGGAGATCACCAAATAAAGCTACTATGTTTATCGGGTCATCGTGGGCAAAGGCAACGGCCGCTCGTTCGGCCATTACTTGGTTTCGGGTGGTGATCTTTTCTTTGTCCATGTACTTTTGATAGTCAACTGTGTTGCGGATAGTGAGGCCTGCTAGGACTTTTACAAATTCGTTTTCGGATTCGCTCATGATTCGGCCACTACTAAATGGGTTCCACTTTGTTTTCTCTTTTGCTAATCCTGTTTCTTCCAAATCTGTCTTAGCTCGTAACTTCAAAGCTTCCGCTCTTGCGGTTGAATCAGTTAAAGTAGTATTTTCTCTTGCTAGGGCCTCAAAGACCGCATACATATTGATCTCTTCAAGTAGCTTTAATTTAGCTTCTAGCTTATGCAGATCTTTATCTTCCTCTTCACTGTGCGGTGTCGCTTTAAAATGAGTTATTTGCTGCTCAGCAAAAGCTTTCATATGTTCAACATAAGTCGCGGCTCTTGAAAGTTTTTTCATGATCACTTTATTATCAATAAGAGAAAGTCCGTAATTAGCTAAACGCCTTGTTGCAAATTCAAAGAGATTCATAGGAGATTTGGTTTTGTCGTGAAGAAAGTGGCCTTTATTGCCTACGGCAAGTATTCCTAGTGCGCTTGGATTAGATACATGGCCTATTGTTCCTTGTAAGGGCATTTCCGTTACCCCAAGAGATTCGGCAAGCTTCTTAATCCCCTCTCTTATTTGATCTGTAACGAGTGGATCATGTGCGTAAATTGTTTGAATGTCTGGAGGAACAGTTGCTGCATCCCACCAATAGATAATATTCGATGCCAAATCAAAGGTCATCCGGAGTTTTGTTGGCTGTGGGTTAGGCAGCAACGCCCTAACAAGCGTCCTTACCTCCATATAAAGTCTTTGAGAGTTTTCCTTTTCCGTTTTATTCAAATTGCAAGCAACCCACACTCCCTTGCAAATCTCTCTTTCCGCTACAAAATTACCCACATCCTCCTGAGGACAAACACTTACTGTCGATGTTGCTGCTGCAGGTGGACTCTCCCTTACGAAAACTTCAGCAGCTACAGCTGCCACTTGACCTGCTACATCCCCCACCCCCGATGGCGCTCCAGCAGGTGTCGACACACCAGGACCTGGAATTGATCTTACCCCTCCTGCTGCAGGTACTGTTGAACTTGGATCCATAGAAACATCCTTTTTTGTCTATTATATCATATTTTAGCTTAGTTATCAATTAATTATGGGCAATAAAAAACCCGCCCAATTGCTTGGGCAGGTCCATCTTAACATCGCAACTAATTCATTATTAACCTTGTAAAGGCTGTGTATCGATACCCCAAGTTTGACCAAAGGTCTGGAGTAATTGCTGAGCTCCGCTACCCATGCTATCAGAAACCTTACTCATAGAGCCTATTGTCTCCTGAGTCAGCTGCATAGCATTATTATCGAGCTGAGCTATAGCCTGAGCCTCAGCTTGCGCCTGAGCAGCCTTAGCCTCTATATCAGCCTTCAGCTGAGCACTCGCAATATCACCAACACCTTTTAAGGAGCTTGTGATTGTGTTACTCAAACCATCTAAAACTCTTATCTTTTGCTTCAAATACTCATCAGCAGCCTGTTTCCCACGATTTACACCTGTTTTTATTTGGTCGAGCTCTGATTTAGTTGTTGCGCTCTCAAGCAGGTTCTTAAAAGTAACTGTTGAACCAGGTTGAATTGGAACATCTAAACCTAATGGGTCGCCAGTAGAATTTCTTTCGTTTGACCTCCCCAGAATACCATCCCAATCGTCCTTTGTAAGACCTGAATTTTTCAGTTTTTTAGCGTCCATTAAAGTTGCTTTTGTAGTATTAAACGAGTCCGTTTCTGTTTCAGGCGGCACATACCTTCCAACTACACCCGCGGCCGGAGCAGATATCGCTTCACCTGGGTTAACAATGCCACTAGCAGCCCCACCAGCATTTCCTACCACTAAAGGAGTAGGCGAAGCCGGCTCTTTAAACTCAAAAGCATTAACTTTATTCGCAAATTTTTCCATATTGTTCGCATAGTTGATTTCTTTAACTTGCTTCACAAATGTAAAGCCTGATGTAGCACCTTGTGCCATAGAGCCCACTGCACCAACCCGCATTTGCATAGCCTGCGAAACTAACTGCTCTTCATTTTTCTGCGCTGCAATAAAACCCTGATTCAACGAATCATTAATATCTGCTACTCTAACAGATGTCGTATGTTCAGTTAACTCAGCTGTTGAATTTGCAGTCTTTAATAAAAATTCAAGCACTTGCATATCGTTTACTGACTGGTACGCAGATGCGCTAAATATCGAAAGTGAATTTCGAGCAATAGGAGCCTGTGATTCTGGTGACCCTGAATTTGAAACTGTATTTGGTCTGTGTGACATATTTTTCTCCTTTTTATTATTTAAAGTTTATAAAACTATTAAATACTTAAGCTAATATTGCAGCAGTAGTAGCCCAATCTTTACCGGCATTATCTTTCAATGCATCCATTTCTGATCCCACTAATTTAGTACTACTATTTGCTGAGCTATCATTTTTACTTTGCGTATCACTAATTAGATCTAGCAACGAAGTCATAAGTGACATTTCAGATTGCGATTGACCAATATCTTTAACAGTTTTTGCCTCCGCATCTAGAATGTTAGCCCTAATAAAAGCAAGAGCTGTTTCAACTCCACCTTGTGTTGCTTGAGCCAATTGACTTAGAGGAGTAATAGCCCTTAATAGCTGAGGCAAACTCTCCACAAATCCTGATACAAGACCACCCAAAGAACCCCTTATATCACTGCTTAATTCAGCAAGCTTTTCAATAAGAGTTTCTTTTGATGCAGCCCCGCCAAAAGCTACATGACCCATTGCAATAGAAACTATTATACCAATTATAGTACTAGATATAGTAATTCCAGCTACCAATTTTGAATGACTCTCCATCCAATCAGTACCGTGCTCTGCCGTTAACGCATCTTGCGCGATACCTGATGTAGCAATTGAAGTTGTAAATTCAAAAGCAGCCATTTTTGCATACTGAGCAGCTGTACTTGTAGTAGCATTAACAGCTACATCAGCACCCGTCTCTGCACCAGCTTCGGCAGCAGCTTCTGTTACACTCTCAGCAACATCTGCAGCAGCAGATTCACCTGAACTAGCTAGAGCTGAAACTCCACCCACTCCTAAAGTAAGAACAACAACAACTAATGCCGCAACTACCTTTCCTACAATATTACCAATTGCATCAGCTTTATCAGCAGGCATTCCTGCATCCTGAAGAGCTTTTGATACTGCAGCTGAGATGCCGCTTACCATACTACCATATAATGGTGAAGCCATAAATGCACCTACTAAAGCAGCAGCAACTGCAACACCAGCACCAGCAGTACAAAACGAAGCAACCACAACAATAACTGGTACAAGCCACTTTAATATTTTCTCATACCAAGGGGCATGTGCCGCTTTTGCGATTTCTTTATTTTGCTTTGCGACCTGATTAGCAATGTCTGTTTGTTCAGCAGCTGCCGCACTCACATTATCAGCCTGTATCTGCAAGTCTTGCAAATCCTGGTCTGATCTACTCTTAGAAATCTCACCTTCAAGTGAAGTCAAGTACATCATGGCAATTGCCATGCTATCTGCGCTATCTCCACTACTACTACTTGTAGATGGCGGAGGAGACGCATGAACCCTTTTTTGAGCTTCTGCTAAAAGTGCAGGCCCTTCCTGAGCAATTTTTTTAATCAATTCAGGATTACTATTTAAATACCCTTTAATTGCTCCAAGTACAATGTTACCATAATAAGCAGGATCAGTTTTCCCTGCAGATTTAGGTCCACTTGCCTTCTCCACAACAACTTCGTTTAAAAGGCTCATAAGTCTTTCTGTTGTTGCAGCAAGTGCTTTCTTCGCCTTCTTGTCTTGTAAACTCGGTACGGTAGGCGAAATTAAAGACAAAGCATCTGTTTGTTTTAAACAATTTTGCATAAAACGACCTCACATTTATATTATTATTTATTAATCTTTTACGATACAGACTGGATGTTATGTTCAAAATTATTAATAACACCTAGTATCGCGCTACAAGTCTGCAGGTCTTGCGATCCTGTCTGAATAAGACCTGTCATACCTTGCTGGACAGTTCCTGTCCCTGTAGTTAACTGCGTATTTAAATTGGAAACTTCCGTCTGTCCCATATTTAAAGCACCCTGCGCAACAGCCAACTTAGAACCCGTGACCCCAGAACAAGCTGCTACAAGAGTCTGCAAGTAAGAATCTGCAGCACTCAGAGAAGCCATATCTCCTGTTGCTAGATCTCCAAGGACTTTACTCATTGAAGCGCCCATATCTGTCGCGCTGTTATTTGCCTGTATCGCTACTAAAAAGGCGTAAAGAAGAGCGTTGCCCTGATTTGCAAAATCTGATGGATTCGTTGGATCAGATGGTGTAGTCATAAATTGCTCTCCTTAACCTCTACTCATATTGTTATTCATAACTTCTATAAACGAAAACATCTTCTTCATAAAATTTGTTAGCGTATCATTCTCTGTCGATTCCATCGCCGTATCAGCCTGCATCGTTGCTTGCACAGACTTCGATACACCCGTATACATATTTGTTGTCGATAATATCGACTGATTTATAGCGTTTATTCCTGCAGTGCCTGTACTCGCTAAACCGCTGGGCGTCCCTGCACTATTATTCTGATTCCAAAGTTCTTCCAATCCACCAGGCGTACACGCCTCATTTTTTAAAATCTCTAACTGCGCCTCAATCTGAGACACCATTGGAGCGCCCTGACCTTTTGTCCAAAATGGATCAGTTTTGAGCGCCTGTTCCAAGGTATGTATATCCTGCAAAAAATTGGTAGTAGCCGTACTCATAGAAGAACCGGGTGTCACCCCACTTGCATCTTGAGCCGCGGCATCTAATTGTGTACTTAAATCTGATATCGTAGAAGAGTTCGCATTTAAGTTAGCAGTTATATCCGCATCAAGCCCAATATTTTGCATACCAAATGTCCCCATTAAACCTAAGACACATTCGGTCATCCCGGGAGAGAGTGGCTTTCCAGGTCCTACTGCTTCTAAAAGCAGAGTGATCTGAGCCTGAACTCCCGCGGGATCCCAATTATTATCACCCATATCGTGGTACTGTACAGCATTCATCGGATCTTGCGGTGAACTACTTGATGGTGGTGTTGTACTCATACCCTTCCTTACCCTTTATTATATAGGATTTACTTTAAAATTGCAAGCTAAATATCATGTCAAATGCACTTATCTTACTTGCGCTATGCTATTTACGTTCTAATCCACTTTTCCTTGTCAGCCCTTTTTGGCATCTTTTTTTGACCCATTTTATAAGGTTTCTTCTCTTTTTGGATCTCTTTCATGTGTTTTTTGAGGCGATCCTCTTCCTTACTCAGCATATCTTTCATATTTTGGATATGCGGAGGATATACACTAGCATCAAAAGCGGGAACATCTTCAGGCTTAATTTTTTTTCGATCCATCTGTGCATGGGTAAACTGCTTTAAATGCCTATGCTGCTTAACAAAACTATCAATGAGGGCTACTCGATCCTCTATTCGGGAACACTCTTCTATATTTTGATTGAGACAATAAAAATAGCGCCAAAATTGGTAATAGATAGACCAAAGATCCTTGTTGGGCCCCTCAAAATTGCTTTGAAGAACCTGATCGAGAACTTTAGCTGTTTCATCTAAATTATACATACACTACTCTTTTGTTTTGATTCGATTTTCCATCTTACGTTTTCTATGAATCTTAGACTTAGGCTTTTTAAGCTCCACACCCGATTTTTCAACTAAAGTGGTAATCTCATCGCGGGCTGTCATAAACCGCTCTTTCAAAGAGTCAAAAGCTTCATTTAACTCAGGGGCTACTTGTTTTACTGCCTTAAAAATTTGGATCGAATTTACGGGATGCAAAAACCTGTAATCTTCGACCCGCTCTGTAACAATCTGAGTCAAAGTATTAAACTCTTGAATAGCAATTCGCTTCTGCGCATGACTCCCCTTCTTTAAGACCTCTTTAAATGCGTCATAAAGTTCAAAAATGCTTTCAATAAATTTATCATAAGTAATAGGCTGATCTTTTTTCTTCATGATTTCATCCACCCTGACTTTCTTGTAATTGGTCTTTTCTTTGCCTTTGCCTTCAAGTCCATCTCTCTTCTTTTTTTCTCTTCTAACTCAATCTTCTGGCTGTTTTCTTTTTCTTGAAAAAATCTTGCCTGAGCATTTTGTAAAAGCTCCCACTGCGTAGAAGTAAAGTTTTTCTGATCATTTGACATCTCTTTGATTTCATTTTGTGAAATACCAAGACTTGCCTGAGACCTCTCATTCTCTTCTTTCAATTTCTCTCGCAACATATTCATCTTCTGCTGAATAAGTTCTTTTTCTTTACTTGTTCCTTGAGCTAAAACATACTTGTATTTATCAAAAAACTCCGTGCATCTTGCAAAAATTTCATCGAGCCGCTTCTCTTTTTCTTCGGTCTCAGCTGAAAGAATCCCCATCAATTTATCAAATTCATCTTCCATGCAAAACCCTCTCAGTATACATTTCTTTCTTTTCATTATTAAGCGCAAGAGTTAAATCAAAAATAACTCTCTAAGGGGAAATTCATGTTAGAATACTTGTTTAAGGAAATAGATAAACACTTGGGGCTTAATGTCTCTAAAGTTGAAAAAGGTCTTCTCGGGCCTTACTTACTTAAGATTGGGGATCAGTTTGATGTTTGGATTAAAGAACTGGGACCCGGGATTGTCCTAAAAAGTGTAATTTGTCCCCTTTCTAATGAAGGCGATAAAGAATCTCTTTTTTCTTATCTAATGAGGGCTAATTATATTGGTCAAGGGACGGGCGGATGTATAATTGCGATCGATCCTGATGAGAAATTCTTGACACTCTCCTTAATTATGACGTATGACGTAAATTATAGAATTTTTAGGGACAAGATAGAAAATTTTGTAAATTATTTGGACTTTTGGATATCTGAAATTAAGCGCTTAGAAACTGGACAAATATAATAAAATCGACTATCTTGGTTGGGCTCCCTCATAACACACAAGGGGAATTGTAGTGATTGGGTATTTAATATGTGAAGATGGTCCTCAGGTTGGCCTTGTAATCCCTTTAAGCGAAGGGAATGAGTGGGTTATTGGAAGGGATCCGACTGTTTCAGCAATCCTGCTTGAAGATCCGATGGTCTCTCGAAAGCATGGTCTTATCCGCTTGGAAGGCGATCTCTTTTTTTTAGAAAACACCAGCGAAGTCAATCCGATTAAGGTGAATAATGAATCTGCTGAAAGATTTCAATTAAGTGAAGACGATACCGTCCAAATTGGAAATAATTACTTCCGGTTTTCTTTGACAAATCCTGAACCTATTCTAGCACCTAGCGAAACAAAACTAGAAGCGCCTAGTATTCTACCTTTTAACATGGGGTCACCCGCTAGATTTTTTCTAAAAGTACTATCAGGACCCAATCAAGGGGCTGAATTTGGAATGCATAGTAATGCAACCTATATACTAGGTAAAGACGCAACTTCTGATATTGTCTTTCAAGATTTAAGCGTATCTCACAGACATGCAAAGCTTACAATATCAGATAATAGCGAAGCTCAGATCGAAGACTTAAGCAGCAGAAACGGTGTGATTATCAACGGATTAAAAATTGAAGAGGTATCTAATCTTCCTTCAGGCGCAGTTGTTTCAATTGGAACGACTGTATTTTTATTTGTAGATAAGGAAGCCTCAGAACAAACAATATATTCTCCCCCCCCAAGATTTTACGAAGAAGAAACTGAATCTCAACCATTAGAAGTACAATCAAGTGATTTAACGGAAAAAAACTGGAAAGAGACATTTATCCCCACAAAACATTTAGCTATCGGGTCTGCCTTTTCCGTTTTTTTTATAATTGGTATTATCAGCCTGATTTCTCTTTTTAAAAGCCAAACAATCACTCCTCAGCATGTAGATGCAACTAAAGAGATTAAACATGCAATCGAGCATTTTCCAAGCGTTCAATACTCTTACAATCCAGCAACTGGTAAAGTATTTATTATTGGCCATGTATTAACTGATGTTGACTATGCTGAACTAAATTATCTATTAAAGTCTCTGCCTTTTGTTACACAAGTCGAAGACACGGTAGTTGTGGACGAAGGCGTCTGGCAAGAGATGAACGCTTTAATATCACTAAATCCTAACTGGCGTGGGATTACCATGAGCGCTACAAGTCCTGGCCACTTTGTATTAAGGGGTTACTTGCCAACTGAAGCGGACGCAATCCCTTTGCAAGACTACATTAACTTAAATTTCCCTTACTTAAATCTGCTTGACAATCAAGTGATTGTCGAAAATACTCTTCAAACAGAAATTGAAAATCTTTTAATTGAACCGGGATTTACTAATGTAGATTTACAGATGGGCAATGGCGAGATCATATTATCCGGAAGAGTTAGCGATAAGAGGAAACAAGAGTTTTTAGAAGTAGTTGCAAGCATGCAAAAAATTCCAGGCGTTAGACAAGTCAAAACCTTTGTTATTTATGCATCAGCTGTTTCTTCCACTCTAGATTTAAGCTCAAAATATACAGTTATGGGCTCGTCAAGACTTGGAAATATGAGCCAGTATGTTTTGATCGGCGGAAAGATATTAGCTGTTGGTGATACGTTAGATGGGATGATTCTAACAAGTATTTCGACAAGTGAAATACTACTTGAAAAGGATGGAGTTAAATATAAAATTGACTACAATCAGCAATAATTGTTATGCCATAATTATAAAGATACAATTTAACAGAGGTAGACCATGTTTGGTTTAGGAAAAGAGAAGAAAGCAAAGGTGTTTGAATTCGAACTCGAAAAAGAGTTGAAAGACGATGCCATTCAGAAAAGACTTATGCAAAAAGCTGAGAGTCGAGTTCTTGAAATCAAAGGGATCTTAAGACAAGGGACTGAGCAGGAAAACTTTGAGAGACTTGGTCTTCTTTTGCACGGCTACTCTGCATTATTAAAAACTTTATCCAATGTAAACATTAACAAGTAGGGATCTCATGCCAGGCCAATATGCAACCATTTCATTCTCAACTCTTATCAATAAATATATTAAGATGCAGAGCGCCGTAACCTCAATGGTTAGAAACGTAGCTAGCCGTATGAGCGCAGCGACGCCCGGTAAATTTTTATTACTCCAGTTTGCAATGAGCCAAGTTGCTCAAATTGGTGAATCGATATCGAACCTTTTATCTCAAGTAAACACTGTGATAAAGAATGCGATTTCAAACCAAAACCGTTAATTAAGTTAGGAGAATTGTATGTCTGAAGACGCTTTTAAAAATTATAAAGAAGACTTCTTCCTCCTTTTGGAAGCAGGCTTTATTGCGGTGAATGCAGCTGATGAGGATTCTGCCGTAAAGCTCTTCAAAGCAGCTGAAGTATTAAGACCTGAAAGCACTTTCCCAAAAGTTGGCTTCGGATATATGCATCTTTGTAAGCTAGAACTTAAGCAAGCTGTAGCAACATTTCGTGAGATACTTGCTAAAGAACCGGAAAATGAAATGGCGAAAACCTTTCTTGGAATCTGTATGACGCTTATTCCTACAGAATTAAGTGCAGGTGAACGCTCGTTGGAAGAACTTACGCAATCAAGTGATTCCGGAATTAAGAAGCTTGCAAATATGGCCATTGAATTTGCCGAAAAATTTGTAAAAAAGGCGCCCGCTCCTCTTGATCCAAAAAAAACACAGCCAAGGAAATAAGTTAAAACCATGTCCTCTAATCTTCCTACTAGACCGCCAGATATCGACAAGCTAGATAGCGTAAATCCGATTCAGCCAAAAACTGCAGAGCAAACACCTGAGCAAGGAAAGTTTGCAGGCTTTATGAATGAGCCTGCTTCATCCAGCACAAATCCAATTGCTAATCCAGGCATGCAGGGGCCTTCTCCGATGGAGCTTGCAGCGAGCGGAAAGCAACCTATTGGTGCGCCTCCTACGCTTCAGGATGTTCAAAGGCAGATGCAATCTGTTTCCGGGACTCTTGGCGATATTAAGAATCAGCTACATACGCGTGGATTAAAACTAAAACAATCCGATAAATACTTACTGAGAAGTAAGCTTGGTGCTGCAACAGACAACATTCGGAGCGCAGCTTCAAGAGCTGGAGTCGACGTAGGGGCTGCTCCTGATCTTTCCACAAGGACAAATCCCATCTCCAAGTTTTTAGCATTAGTTACCGATGGTCAACGTCAAATTGGAAGCGCAGCTGAAGAAATAAAAAATCTAGACGATACAGGTCAATCCGTAAGCGCAGCAAAGCTCTTACTCATTCAGGCTAAGCTACAGAAAGCCGACCAAGAGCTCAATTTCACATCAGCCCTTCTTGGAAAAGCAACCGAGATGATTAAAACCCTCTTTAACGTACAAATTTAAATAAGTAAAGCAATGGATGAGTTTGATTTTTCCTTTGGAAATCTTCAAGACAAGCTTGATGATCTAGAGCTTACTACCGTGCACGGCCGCATTACTGAGGTCGTGGGTATGCTGATTAAAGCAATTATTCCAAGAGCCCGCATGGGCGAAGTGTGCATGATTAAAAGAGATGGCCCGCCACTGCTTGCTGAGGTCGTTGGCTTTACGAAAGAGGAAGTTTATCTATCTCCTCTTGGTGAAATGTCTGGTATCAATCCTTCCTCAGAGGTAATTCCCTTAAACACCTCCCTTCGAATAAAAGTGGGACCAGAGCTACTTGGAAGAGTATTGAATGGGCTTGGTGAGCCCCTTGATGTAGAAGAGAGAGGACCGCTAAATTTAACAGAGAGTTATTCTGTCATCAATTCACCTCCCGACCCTTTAAAGCGGAAAAAAATTGAAAAGTGTTTATCTACTGGTGTCCGCGCAATTGATGGTGTTTTGTCATGCGGTGAGGGTCAACGTGTTGGGATTTTCGCAGCAGCAGGTGGTGGTAAGTCAACACTTCTAGGAATGATTGCAAAGTATGCAAAGGCGGATGTCAATGTCATTGCATTGATTGGTGAAAGGGGTAGAGAAGTTCGTGAGTTTCTAGAAAATGATTTGGGGAAAGAAGGTCTAGCTCGGTCCGTAATTATTGTATCAACATCCGATCAATCAGCGCAGCTTCGAATTAATGCCGCCTATGTAGGAACTGCGATCGCTGAATACTTTAGAGATCAAGGCAAGACTGTCATCTTAATGATGGACTCCGTAACTCGTTTTGCTAGAGCCTTAAGAGAAGTTGGCTTAGCAGCTGGCGAGCCCCCAGCAAGAGCTGGATTTACCCCTTCTGTTTTCGCTATATTACCAAAACTTTTGGAAAGATCTGGAAATTCAGACGTTGGATCTATCACTGCATTTTATACGATACTTGTTGCAGGTGATGACCTAAATGAACCTGTTTCCGATGAAGTAAGATCCATTTTAGATGGACACATTATCCTCTCTTCAGAACTTGCCCGTCAGTACCATTACCCCGCTATCGATGTACTCGCTTCTGTCAGCAGGATTTTGTCTCATATTGTTACAAAAGAGCAACTTGAACTGATTGGAAAAATACGAGAAGTGCTTGCAAACTATAAGAAAAACGAACTTTTAATTCGTATTGGTGAATATAAACCAGGTTCTGACAAAAACGCCGACTATGCGATAAAATATATCGATAAGGTGAATCGCTTTTTAAAACAACGAGTTGATGAGAAATGCTCTTTAGAAGAGACCCTCCAACAATTAAATGTGCTTTTTAGATAATGGCTAAATACCCACTTGTGCAGATACAAGAAATTAAACAAAAAAGACTGGATGAGGCAGAAAAACTGTTGAAGGAAAAAAAGCGCCTTCTTGAAGTTGAAATAGAAAAACTTAAAAAAGCTGAAGAAAAAAGGGATCTTGTAAAAAAGCATAAACTAGACAAAATAAAGAAATTTTTTGATGAAGTAAATGAAGGGACCTCAAGCGACAAAATACTTACACATGATAGGTACCTAAAAAAAGTCGTCGACGAAGAACTTAAGATTGAAGAAAAAAAAGTAGTCGATCAAACCAAGGTAATGAAAAAGGCTGAAGAGGAAGTTGAAAAAGCCCGCAAAGACTATCTTAAAAAAAATCAAGATGTGGAAAAACTCCGAATTCACAAGAAGGAGTGGATTCTATCTGATGAAAAAGAAGGTCTTAAGGCAGAAAGTAGCGAAAATGACGAACTTGGTTCAAACATTCACTCTATGCGCAAAAGGGCGCATGACAAAGGACACTAATGTCTGACACACCAAGACTTGACGGAGTTCCCGATCCTAAAAAGGCCTCTCAACTCAGCAGCGACGATTCCATTGATCCCGAAAAGTTTAAGCGCATTCTAAAAGTGGACGATTCCGAAGAACCCGCCAAACAGCAAAAAAGACAAAAGTCTAAAAAACAAGAAGAAGAAGAAGAAACTCTAAGAAAAGAAACCGATCTAAACATACCTACAGATCTTGCTTTTAGCTCCTTCTTTGACACTGCAAAAAATGGCGATGGCATCTTCAAAGTCAAAGAAACAGAAAAAGCAGCGACCCAAATTACTGCCTCTGAAGGCCCCCTTCCTCCCACAATTCCTATTATACCCCCAAAAAAAGCTCCCGAAGAAATCCCTTCCATACTAAAACTCGAAGGCGAAACTTCCAAATCAATTGGAGTCTCAAATTGGATACCTGGATCCGAAACTTCAACTCCAAACATCCCCTTCGAAACCCCAAAAATTAAAATTGATGAGCAAGATCCGCTTACACAAAGTGGAGCTCCCCTTGTGGCAAAACTTGAGGAGGAAAAAAAGGAAGAAGGACAAGATAAAGGGGCGCAACTTGTTACACCCGTTTTTATTGATTCGCCTGCCTTAATGACTGTTGAGACGCCTGTTTATGCTCACCTTACAAAGGATGTGTTTGACCTTTTTGAGAAAATGATTGGACTAATGACAATTGAGTCGTATAAGGGGATTTCTATTACGACTATTAGGCTTTCCCTTCCAAATTCTGTTTTTAATGATTGTGAAATAAGACTCGAGCACTACGACACAGCTCCTAATTCTTTTAATGTGCAGCTTTTAGGAACTCCCCATGCAGTCGATCTTTTTAACGCTAATTTTCAATCGCTTGTAGAAGCATTTCAGCAGCCCAATCAAACTTTTAAGGCCAATATTCGGAGGCCCATCCTCCTAGAAAAGTATCAAAATTCCTTTAAGCAATTGCCTCCTACTCCTGCTGAGCAGGGTGAGCAAGCTAGCTAACCCAAATTTTTGCAGCGCAATAATTAAAAATGAATCGACTATATGTTGTTTATTTGCGAAAATGTAAATAAATAATTTTTAATTATAATAATGAAAAAAAAACTGTATATTTCCATTTATTTGGTTTTTGTAGGTATTGCGCTCTATTATTCGCACGCATTTTATTCAGAAGTTAATAATAAGCAAAATCTTATATATATGGAGCTACAAAACAACTTCCTTTCGACTCAAGTTGTCACACAAAACTTTCTGAACTCCTTATCTTCTAGCGCTAATGAAATTGCGTTACTATCGGATCCTAAACTGCTTAAAGAAGCAGTCTCCAAAAATATTATGTCGATTGCAATCCTTGACAAAGAGAAAAAATTTCTTTTTGGCTTTGGCATGGATAAAGATCAAAAGCAAACCGTTTACGATTTAGATCATTTTGAATTTCCAGAATTCGGAGTTAAATTAGGATGGGTAAAAATTGACCTAAATTCTCATCTTTATACGTGTAGGGGGTATTTTGTAATTCAAAAAGAAGATCTTACCTACTTAGCAATTACTTGCAGTCTTGTACCTGTAATCAATGCAATGGGACCCTTAAGTTATGGGCTAAATAGCTATGCCTATGTAAACTTCGTACCCTCCACTCATGTGATTTCTCTCTTTAACTTTTCTACTCCGGGTAAATTTACAAGGCTTTTAAATTCTTCAATTTATTTTGAAGCCCCTCTTGTAACGAACTGGTCATTTGTATTTACAGGAAGTTGGAGGGATCTTTATCCCTATTCCCCAACAGATATTCACAGCATGTTTTATCTTCTTGTGTTTTGGGGAGTACTCTTTACAATCGGCACTTCTCTAACAAAATTTTCTCTCTGGTTTACATCAATTATATTTGATGCATTTTGTTTGATAATCATTGTTTTTTTATTCATAGATTTGCCGACCAGTTTTAAAGAAGTTAATGAAAGAACTCTCTCTTTTCGAAATGCTCAAAGTTTGCCCAAGAGCATGGCAATCTTAATTCCAACTACAATCTACATTGAATCCTTATCATTTCCGGATGACTCTTCTTTTATTGCAACTGGGTTTATAACGCAAATCTATCCAAAAAATGAAAATCTTGAAATCGGATTTCTCTTTCCGAATGAATCCATACTTTATTCAACAACCATTACAGAAGTATCAAGATGGGAAACAAAGGAATCTATAACGATTTTATCGCAATTTTGTGCAGGACTCACAAACTCATTCTCACCTGTCTACTTCCCCTTTGATAAACGAAGCGTACGTATAAATCTTTGGCCGAAAGAAGTTCATCAAGACGTAGTTTTTTTTCCAAACTTTCTAAATTATGAAGATGTTAATATGCAAGGATTAATGAATATTGATCCAAGAGTGAATCCTACTGGCTGGATCATTGAGACAAATAACTATATTTTGGAACCAAGAGAATCTTATGATTTTTTTGGCTTTTCTCATCTTCCGATTTCCTTTGAATTTGCTATCACTTTGAATAGAGATTTTTTAGGAGCATTTCTCTCAAATATTTTAGTGCTAACTCTTTGCATGATTGTCGCATTCCTTGTTCTTTTTATACCAGCAGGCTCATTTCTAGACTCCTTGTTTGCAACTATTTCCATTTTTGTGGGACTTTTATTCATTGCTGTAACAAACCATACTTCACTTAGAAACAATCTTCAATCTTCTTCATTTGCTTATGTTGAGTACCTCTTCATCTCGTTTTATGTTCTTATATTGGCAATCACAATTGATTTCATCTTTCGTGTTAGCAAAAAAAATGAGTCAACTAGAGGTTCCAAACTTCGTGTACTTCTCTACTGGCCTATTATTCTCGGTTCGTTTACCTTCATTCTTTCCATAACTATATTTTAACAGTTATTTATGCTATTGTAATTATGTAATAATTGCAGAAATAAATAATGAAAAAAATATTAAATTTTATTGCTTTGTTGTTTTTGGGAGTCACAGTCACTTACACTGTTTATATCTATAATGAAATTGCAAAAACTGAAAGAGCTATCTATCAGGAAATCAGGCAGACGATTCTAACAGAAAAAATCAGTTTAACAAAAATTTTTCAAGAATTAGCTACAAAAGCAAATGAATTAAGCGAACTTAAAGATTCGGATCAATTAAAAAGCGCTGTCTCGAAAAGCATTCCTTCCATTATCTATCTTGATGCAAACAAAAACTTTTCGGCTGGTTTTGCAATGAGCGAAGATGGCCATATCTATAAAACAACCCTTCCTGCCTACCTCAACTTGGAAAAGGATTTAGGATGGATCGAGATTGATCTAAACAGCTTACTTAGGACATCAAAAGCAATTTACATCATTCCGAATCAAATGCAGGGATTCACACTCATAACTTATGACTTAAGCCTCTCATTAAATTCGCTAAGGTCCCTATCCTATGGATTTAACACGTATGCACACGTAGAAAAAACTAACCCTTCATTTATTCAAACAGGATCTAATCCGAATCCTTTTAATAGATTATTAAATAGCTCTATTCAAATACAAAGAAGTGTTACATCTGGCTATTCACTCGTATTTACAGGCACATGGCAAGATATTTATCCTTATCCAACTGCTACTATAAATGCATTTTTAATCCTAATCACTACTTGGGGAATCTCTATTCTTGGAATAACAGGAGTCTTTTTACAAAAAACTCTACAAAAACAAAGGTCTCTCTGGACGCTTTCTTTTATTTTCAATTTCTTATGCGCCTGTTTAATCATATTCTTTTTTAGCGACTTAAAAGACACTTCTTTTCAAACGTCTCAGCGCACGGAATTATATAAAAAAACGAGAGAATTTTTCAGTAAAGACCCATCTGTTATTATTATACCAACTGCCGTTTATCTTGATTCTCTCTCGTTTCCAAATGATACCTCTTATCTTGTTACGGGATTTATTTCACAAATCTATCCAAAAGATACTCCCATGACGATGGGCTTTCTTTTTCCCTATCAATCAACTCTATACACATCAACTGTTAAAGAGATTTCTAGATGGGAAAGCGAATCTTCCATCACAATTCTTTGGCACTTTGGCGTAGCTCTAACAGCTCCCTTTTCTACAACATTTTTTCCCTTTGATAGACGCATTGCACAGATTACTCTTTGGCCTAAAGAGCTTCATAAAAACATCATTTTCTTCCCAAATTTTTTGAATTTCACAACATTAAATGCCCTGCAAAAACCAGGCTTTGACACCTCCATTGATCCTATCGGCTGGGACATTATTGATAGTAACTTTACTCTAAGAAATGAAGCGCCTTACAACTTTTTCTCATCAGCTACTACAGACTCTCCTCTCACCTATGTCTTTGCAATCACCCTCATCCGAAACTTTCTCGGCGCATTCCTTTCGAACATCCTTGTTCTAGTTCTCTGCATCTTTGTAGCATTTCTTGTTCTTTTTATCCCGAGAGACTCCCTGCTTGACTCCCTATTTGCAACAATCTCTATCTTTGTTGGCCTAATATTTATCGCTGTAACAAACCATTCATCTCTAAGAGAAACCCTTGAAGTCTCATCTTTTGCCTACGTCGAATACCTCTTCATCTCCTTCTACATCCTCCTCCTCGCAATCACAATTGACTTTATCGTCCGCAGACCCAAAACTCCCACCCCCTTTGACAAAAACTTCATTCTTGCAATCCTTTACTGGCCAATCCTCCTCGGAACATTCACCCTTATGTTAGCCTTCTCAATCCTTACCTAAATTGGGGGTCAGACGTCATGTGTTCATGTGTGACACATGAACACATGACGTCTGAC